>Ga0207677_10000011_pt1 | contig 199704 bp, 132 predicted proteins | sample KBSMisM42_FD_184311 | JGI IMG/M metagenome (GOLD analysis project Ga0207677, IMG submission 184311) | Miscanthus rhizosphere microbial communities from Kellogg Biological Station, Michigan, USA - KBS Miscanthus M4-2 (SPAdes) (version 2) | ecosystem: Host-associated > Plants > Roots >...
CGGCAAGTTCGTCTTCCTGCGCATGCTGCTGCCGGCGTTCGGCTCGGCCATGCTGCTGATCGTGATCTGCGGCTCGGGCGAGGTGCTGTACCGCGAGCGCCTGCCGCAACAGCTCGCGCTGCCGCGGCTCTGGACCGGCCGCGCGCTCGCCTCCAGGCGCGTCTTCCGCTCGTTCGTCCTCGGCTACGCGATGGTGGCGTTCTTCCTCGCCTACCAGGTCGTCTTCTATCTCGTCGCCGGACACTTCGGCGCCTGGTCGCCGGCCGAGATTCCGTACGACGAGATGCTGAACACGGCGTTCCCGCTGATCGCCGTCCTCTTCGCCGGCTTCTTCCCCGCGCTGAGCGAAGAGTTCATGTCGCGCGCGTTTTCCATCCCGTTCTTCGAGCGCGTGCTCCGCTCGCGCATCGCGGCGATCATCGTCGCCGGCTTCATCTGGGGCTTCGGCCACGCCACGTATCCGAACCAGCCGTTCTTCATCCGCGGCGTCGAAGTCGGCCTGGCCGGCGTGATCCTCGGCTTCCTCTTTTTCCGTTTCGGACTGCTGCCGCTGCTGATCTGGCACTACACGGTCGACGCGCTCTACACCGCGCTGCTGCTCTTCCGCTCGAACAACAGCTACTACGTCTTCTCCGCGGCGCTGGCCAGTTTCGTCTTCGCCGTGCCGATGCTGATCTCCATCGGGCTGTACCTCCGGAACCGCGGCTTCGTGCCGGATGAGGATCTCTCGAACGCCACCCTTCCGGTGCAGCCGGAGCCGCCCGCCGCGGCGGTGGAAGAACTAGCCGTCCTGCCGCCGGCGATTCCGCTCGTCCGCGCACGTTTTCTGATCGCACTCGGCGCCGTAGGCGTGCTCGCGGTGCTGCAGATTTATCGTCCGCCGTCGATCGGCGATGCCATCGACTACCGCATCGACCGCGCGCAGACGAAGCATGTGGCACAGACACTCTTGTCTGTGGCCCCGCCGCGCGTGATCGCCATCCCGCTCGCCGGTTTCAAGTCGTGGGACCGCGATTCGTCGCGCGAAGACGGCGGCTCGCCCGGCAACTTCGATTCGATCGCCGCGAGCTACCTGCTGCGGCACGGCCTCGACGTCCGCGCCTTCATCGACCTCCTCGAGCACCGCATCCAGGCCGGCACCTGGACCGTCCGCTTCTTCGCGCCGATGCAGAAAGACGAGTATTTCGTCGAAGTCGATCCGCGTACGTCGCGCGCCATCGGCTATCACCGCTACCAGGACGAGCGGAATCCCGGCCCGCGACTCGAGCAGGCGGCCGCGCAGGCGATCGCCACGCGCGCGTTCGCGTCGTACCGCGAGAATCCGAGCGCGTTCGAGTTGAAGGAAGCGCTCAACTTCCAGCAGCCGAACCGCCGCGACTGGCTGTTCCATTTTCAGGAGCGGAAGCCGATCGTCGCCGATGCCTGGCGCCGCATCACGGTGCGCGTGGCCGGCAGCGAGGTCACGCAATTCACGACGACGATCAAAGTCCCGGAAGAGGCCTACCGCGAGGCGCAGAAGCAGACGTTCCTCAACGTCGTGATCATCCTCTTCATGCTCCTCGGCGGCGTCGCCCTGCTCTCGCTCACCGTCACCGGCTTCGTCATGGCCACGCGTCACGGCCGCATGCCGTGGGGCCGCGCGGCGCGCTGGACGGCGGCGCTGGCCATCATCCCGATCCTCGACGTCGTCCAGCATTGGGAGTGGACGCTGTTCACGTACAACACGTCGGTGCAGTGGCAGACGTTCGAGTTCAACGCGTTCATCGACACGATCCGCACGCTCGGCCTGCAGCTCGGCGGACTCTTTCTCGCCCTCGTCGCGATCTTCACGCTGCGGCCGTGGGCCGGCGCGCTCCTGACGCGCGAAGCGCGCGCGCGCTTCGGCCGCAGCGGCGTCGTCGCGGCGATCACCGCGATCGCCACCTTCCAGTCGCTGAAGATGATCGTCAGCTGGATCGCGCGGAAGTTCCCCGAGCTGGCCAGCGTGCGCGGCTTCAATCCGCCGGACGACGTCGCGATCGCCTTCCCCGCCGTGCTCGCGGCCGGACAGGCGCTGCTGACCGCGATCTATCTCTGCGGCGCGATCGCGCTCTTCGCCAACGCGTTCCACTCCGCGCCGAAACGCTGGCTCGCTCCCGCGCTCACGATCGGCGCGATCTTCTGCATCTCGCTCGACGCCCACGCATCCGCCGCGGAGCTGCCACTGTCGCTCTTCCGCGCCGCCGCCTTCGCACTCGCCGCGTGGCTCATCGCCCGCTACATCCTCGACGACAACCCGCTCGCCTGGCCGCTCGCGCTCTTCACCGGCTCCGCCGTGCAGAGCGCGCTCGACATGCTCGGCAACCACCGCGCAGACCTGCAGGCGAACGGCATCGCGTTGCTCGCCGTGGTCGTGCTGCTGATCGTCTTCATCGCCGCGCCGCGAGGTGCATATGATGAAGCGTCCTTCTGACAAACAATCATGAACCTCGGCATCGAGAACTTCACCTACTCCGACCTTTACGACCATGACCGTTTGCACGACCTCGCGGGGGCGTTCGATCGCTTCGTGCAGGAGCGCGACGCGGCGCTCTTCACGCGCTTCGACGCGTACCGCGCGAATCCAGCGGCGCTGACGCCGCCGCAGGAATCGGAGCTGTTGATCGCGGTCAGCCGCGAGCTGGGCAGCTTCCTCGCGCAGCTCTTTCCCGTTGACGGCGGGCCGGCGCAACTGCATCAGCGCGCGCAGCGCGATGCGCAGGTCGCGCGGTTCAAGAAAGAGTTCGTCGCCAAGCGCGTGGCGAAAGTCGCGTCGCCCACAACCGTCGATGCGGCGCCGATCGACGCGCTGATCCACACGCTCGCCGGCGGCGAGTTCGAACGCGATCCGGAGCTGGCCCTCGCCTGCACCGCGAACAAGCTGCTCGACATCGAGCGCGAATATCCGCGCGGCGCGAAGGCCGCGACGCCTTCGGCCGAAACCCGCGCCTCGCTCACGCAGCTGCGCGACTCGCTCCGCGCTTCGAACGCATTCGACGAAACGCTCGTGCACCACGAGCCGGTCGCGTCACCCGAGGCCATCGCGCGCGAGACGGCGGCGCTGCACCGGATCGTCGACATGCTCGTCGACTGGACCGCCGCGCAATGGAAGGAAGGGCGCTTCGACGGCTGGACGTCGTTCCATCTCCCGAAGCCTCTGGTCTTCGACCATCTCGTCGATACGAAACCGGTCGACGAGCTGCGCGTCGTCGGCAACGACCGGCACTACCGCCGCCGCGACGGCTTCAAGCTCACCGATCCGCGCGCCACGCCGCGCATGATCGCCGACCAGGCGCACTACTGCATCTACTGCCACGAGCGGACGAAAGACTCCTGCTCGCACGGCTTCCCGGAAAAAGGCGGCACGTTCAAGCCGAATCCGCTCGGGCTCGCGCTCGAAGGATGTCCGCTCGACGAAAAGATCGGCGAGATGAACGCGCTGCGCACCGAGGGGGAATCGATCGCCGGGCTCGCGATCGTGATGATCGATAACCCGATGTGTCCCGGCACCGGACACCGCATCTGCAACGACTGCATGAAGGCGTGCATCTTCCAGAAGCAGGACCCGGTCGACATCCCGCAGATCGAGACCGGCGTGCTCACCGACGTGCTCTGGATGCCGTGGGGCTTCGAGATCTACTCGCTGCTGACGCGCTGGAATCCGATCAACGTGCGGCGGCCGGTCGCGCTGCCGTACAACGGCAAGAACGTGCTCGTCGTCGGCCTCGGGCCGGCCGGTTACACGCTCGCGCACTACCTCGCGAACGAAGGCTTCGGCGTCGTCGCGATCGACGGGCTGAAGATCGAGCCGCTGCCCGAGGAGTGGCTGACGCAGCCGATCATCGACGCGAAGAAATTGTGGGACTCGCTCGACGACCGCATCCTCGCCGGATTCGGCGGCGTGTCGGAATACGGCATCACCGTCCGCTGGGACAAAAACTTCCTGAAGATCATCCGCATCGCGCTGGAGCGGAAGAAGAACGTGAAGGTCTACGGCGGCGTGCGCTTCGGCGGCACGATCACCATCGACGACGCGTTCGACCGCCTCGGCTTCGATCACATCGCCATCGCCGCCGGCGCCGGAACGCCGACCGTCGTGCGGATGAAGAACAACCTCATTCGCGGCATCCGCAAGGCCAGCGACTTCCTGATGGCGCTGCAGCTGACCGGCGCATTCAAGAAGTCATCGATGGCGAATTTGCAAGTTCGTCTACCGGCTGTAGTCATCGGCGGCGGCCTCACCGCGATCGACACCGCGACGGAGCTCTTCGCGTATTACCCCGTGCAGGTCGAGAAGATCCTGGAGCGGTACGAGCTGATGGGCGAGGAGCTGCGCGCCGGTTTCGACAAAGAGGAGCTGCTCATCCTCGATGAATTTCTCGCGCACGGGCGCGCCATCCGCGCGGAACGCGAGCGCGCCGCGGCCGCGGGCGAGAAGCCGGACTTCATCCCGCTGGTCCGCTCGTGGGGCGGCGTCACGATCGCGTATCGCAAATCGCTGCTCGATTCGCCGGCGTATCGGCTCAATCACGAAGAGGTCATCAAGGCGTTCGAGGAAGGGATCGCGTACGCCGAATCGCTTTCGCCCGTCGAGGCGGTGGCGGACGAGTTCGGGCACGTGAAGTCGCTGCTGTTCGAGAAGCAGGTGGTGGAGGACGGGCGGTGGAAGGACAGTGGTCAAGTAGTTGACCTTCCGGCGCGCAGCGTGATGGTGGCGGCGGGCACCAGCCCCAACGTGATCTACGAGAAAGAGCACCCCGGCACGTTCAAGCTCGATAAGTGGAAGCAGTTCTTCCAGGCCCACGCCGTGAGCGCGGAGCAGGAGCTGATCGAGATCCAGGACCCGGCGCGCGACGTCGGCTTCTTCACGTCGTACCAGCACCCGTCGAACCGCGAGAAATTGATCTCGTTCTATGGCGACAACCATCCGAAGTACGCCGGCAACGTGGTCAAGGCGATGGCCTCGGCGAAGTACGGCTATCCACATGTCGTAGAGCTGTTCGGGCAGCTCGGACGCGGCGACGAATCGCGCTGGAACGAGCTCGTTCGCACGCTCGACGACGGTCTCGTCGCGCGCGTGCACGAGGTCAACCGGCTGACGCCGACCATCGTCGAGGTGGTCGTCCGCGCACCGATCGCCGCGCGTCACTTCGAGCCGGGGCAGTTCTTCCGGCTGCAGAACTTCGAGCGGACGGCGACGGAGATCGACGGCACGAAGCTGGTGATGGAAGGGATCGCGCTGACCGGCGCGTGGACCGATCCGGAGCGCGGCCTGCTGTCGATGATCATCCTCGAGATGGGCGGATCATCGCGTCTCTGCGCGATGCTGAAGCCGGGCGAGCCGGTGGTCGTCATGGGCCCGACCGGCGCGCCGACCGAGCTGCCGAAGAACGAGACGATCCTCCTCGCCGGCGGCGGCCTCGGCAACGCGGTGCTGTTCTCCATCGCGAAGGCGCTGAAGGAGCACGGCTGCCGCGTCGTCTACTTCGCCGGCTACAAGAAAGCGGCGGATGTGTTCAAGCGCGACGAGATCGAGGCCGGCACCGATCAGGTGATCTGGTCGGTCGACACCGGCGATCCGATCGAGCCGCGGCGCCCGCAGGACCGGAAGTTCGTCGGCAACATCGTGCAGTCGATGCACACGTACGCGACGTCGGACGACCGGATGTTCGACCTGAAGGACGTGCAGCGCATCATCGCCATCGGCTCCGACGGCATGATGCGCGCGGTGAAGGAAGCGCGCCACGGCATCCTCGCGGACCTCCTGAACCCCGACCACACCGGCATCGGCTCGATCAACTCCCCGATGCAATGCATGATGAAACAGGTCTGCGCGCAATGCCTCCAGCGCCACGTCGATCCGAAGACCGGCAAGGAGTCGTTCATCTTCTCCTGCTTCAACCAGGACCAGCCTCTCGACGAGGTCGACTTCGTGAACCTGCGCGCGAGATTGCGCCAGAACACGGTGGTGGAGAAGCTGACGAACGCCTGGCTCACGCGTCTCCTCGCGCGCGGTGGTGCGGCGGCCGAGGTAGGATAGAAGCATGCATAGCGTGAGTGCCCGAATCATCGATGGTCGCGCCGTGTCGGAAGAACTTCCGCTCCCCGAGGGGAAGCAAGTCACGATTTGGGTGCCGGACGACGAAGACGAGGAAGGCATCTACCTCACGCCGGAGGAAGAGGCCGAGCTCGATGCCGCGATCGAGGAGGCAGACCGCAGCCCGGGCATTTCCGGCGAAGAGATGCTGCGCCGACTGCGCGCCCTTCGCGAGCAGGACGACCGCCAACGGCGCTGAGTCGTGCGGTTCGAGATCAAACCGCTCGCCGAGCGGCAGTTGGTCGCGGCGTATCGCTGGTGGAGAAAACACCGCGACAAAGCGCCCGAGGCGCTGGAGGAAGACTTCGCGGAAGCGCTGCGGCGTATCGGCGAATCACCTCGGACAGGCAAGTTCGTGAAGCATCAACGGGACGGCGTCGTGCGTCGTCATGTGATGGAGCGAACGCGCTACTACCTCTTCTATCGCATCAAGCCGGATGGCGACATCGACGTCATCCAGCTCTGGCACACCTCCCGCCGCCCGCCGAAACGATAAAAACGAAAAAGCGCGCGGTTGCCCGCGCGCTTTCGAAACAACGAACGTCGGACCCTACTGCTTGCAGCCGTTGATCGCGTTCGACCACTCGGGCTGATACCCGTAGCCGTTCTCGAGGAACAGGCTGGTCCAGGCGCACTTGTCGTCGGCTTCGTTGCCTGAGCTGTCGTACCACGCATTGCCCAGCGGGTCGGTGACGGCCTCGCGGGTCTCGTGACACATGAAGTGTTCCATGTTCTGCACGATCGTCCAGCCGCTGACCTGGCAGCCGGAGCAGCTCGGGTACGGCTCGATCGAGTACTTCACGTAGTTCGATCCGTTCCAGTAGCTGCTGTGATACGCGCAGTAGGCCAGGCTCGGGCCGCCGCACGAAGTCGCGGAGCCGTCCGAGGAGTAGACCTTGGTCGACGTGCCGGGGACGTACTGCGGCGTGAAGACCTCGTACACCGTCGTGTAGCTCGTGCCGTGCGCGGCGACGTAGCGCTTCACCTCGGCCTGCACCACGGAGTCCGACACGTTGCCGTTCGACGGCAGCGCATTCGTCGTATCGAACCAGTCCGGCTGGCTGCCGGCGAGGTTCGTCGCGTTGATGTAGGCGCTGTCGTAGTACTGCGTGATGATCCCGTAATGGCTGTTCGTTCCGAACTGGTTGCGGAACGCCTGGATCGTAGTGGCGCGGGCGGCGTCGGTGCCGCCGGAGACCCACGTCGGGCCCCAGAAGATGCAGACCACGCGCGCCGTGTTGATGACGTCGCCGCCGTGCCAGGTGATGTTCACGGCGTTCGTCGTCGCCTGGAAGCGCGCTTCGTTGCTCGGATCCGTCGCCTCGTCGACGTTCGGCGCCAGCTGCTCGTCCGTCTGATCGATCGTGCGGGCGATTCGCGCCGATCCATCCGGGTTGGAGACCATGATGTGAGGCTTGTTCGGGTTCGATACTTCAGGATTCAGATCATTCGATTGGGCGAAGGCAGTACCGGCGACGACCACGAGGGCAAAAGCGACAGGCAGCATCTTCTTCATCGGGTCTTTTCTCCTCTTCCTTTTCTCGCTTACCGAGTGGCTCGCCTCTAGCGCAAGGCGTCTGCCACACAACCATCGCGTCACAACCCGTTGTGATGCAGCACTTTGTATTTTTTGCCGGAAGAATAGTGGTTCAGGAACAAACCCATTTTGTTGCATCGGGCGGGTTGAATCCTGAGCCAGCGATCAACGATTGACCATGGACGATAGAATTCCGTCGCCATGCGCCGACTCCTCGCCATCTTTTTTCTCCTCACCGCCTGCACGACGAGCACACCCATGACGACGAATCCACCCGCCGGATCGAACGACGAGCTGCTCCGGACGCACCTCCGCAACTACGTCGTCGGCTTCCTTCGCCTCAACCCGAGCGTCAACACCTACCTCGGCGGCGCGGGCCTCGACCCGTCGCTGAAGGACGCCGATGCGCGGCTGCGCGATCACTCCACCGCGGCGCTCGCGCGCGAGGACGCGTGGCTCAGCGAGGTCGCGCGCGATCTCGAATCGATCGACCCGGCGACGCTTTCCGCCTCCTCGCGCATCGACCGCGACGTCGCGCTCGCGCAGATCCGCTACCAGCTCCATCTGCACGACGTCCGCAAATGGCAGCAGCGCTCGCTCGACACCTACACCGACGAGCCGTTTCGCGCCGTCGACTTTTACCTGCAGGGCCTCACGCAGACCGGCGCGAATTCGTACGGCACGACCGAGGAGTGGCGGACGCTCATCGCGCGCGTCGACAGCATCCCCTGGTTCCTCGACAACGCCGCGCAGCAACTGCGCGAAGGGATCGCCGCGAAGAACACGCCCGACTTCCGGATGCTCTACCGCAACGGCATCACGACGACCGCCGCCGACGCGAAGTACTTCGACGAGACGCTGCCGCAGATCGCCAGCGACCGGATCGCCGCCGGTCCCGATCGCGACAAGCTCCTCGCCGCGGTCAACTCCGCATCGAAGCGCGCCGCCGCCGCGTATCGCAATCTCGCGACCTTCGTCGCCACGACCTTCTTCGACGACGCCACGCGCGAGAGTGGCGTGAAGCCGCAGTTCGCCGGCGACCGCTACGCGTTCGGCGCGGCGGAGTACGACTGGGCGCTGAAGAACAACCTGCGCGTCGACAAGACCGCGGCGCAGCTTTACGAAGAGTCGTGGCCGATCGTGCAGGAGACGCAGCGGCAGATGATCGACCTCGCGCGGCAGATCGGCGCGAAGCACAACTGGACGCTCCCCGCCGACGGCAACGCCGCCGTCCGTTTCGTCTTCGACCGCCTCGGCGAGGACTATCCGAAATCGGACGCGGAGATGATCGCGTGGTATCGCGACGCCGCGTTCCGCCTCGTCGATTACGCCCGGAAAACGGGCCTTTTCGATGTGCCGGCCGACTACAAGCTCGACGTCACCGAGACGCCGGCGCCGCTGCGCGCGTCGATCGACGGCGCCGCCTACTATCCCGCGCCGCCGTTCAAAAACAGCGGCGTCGGACGCTACTACGTCACGCCGACGGACAACGATCCGGCCGCGCTGAAGGAGAACAACCGCGCGGCGCTGGCCGACCTCTCCGCGCACGAAGGCTTCCCCGGACACGACTGGTACTACAAGGTGATGACGGTCGATCGCGACCGCATCTCGCCGGTGCGCTGGCTCACGCCCGGGGCGGTCGAGGACTCGTCGTCGATGTGGGAAGACTCCATGTCGGCGGAAGGGTGGGCGCTATACGCCGAGGCGTTGATGGCGGAGCCGCCGGGGTTCTACACGCCGGAAGAGCACCTCTATCAATTACAGGGACAGCTCTATCGCGATCTCCGCGTGCGCATCGATACCGGCATCCACACCGGCCGCATCTCGTACGACGACGCGGTCGATCTTTTCTCGAACATCGTCGATTTCCAGAGCGGCTCGTGCCACGACGCGACGATGCCGGCGTCGAAGGGAGCAAGCTGCAAGTCGGCTGAGCGCGCCATCTTCCGCTACTCGAAATGGCCGACGCAGGCGATCACGTACCGCCTCGGCAAAGGCGAGATCTACGCGCTGCGCCACGAGGCCGAGCAGCGGCTCGGGAAGAGCTTCGACCTGAAGAAGTTCCACCTGCTCTTCATCAAGCAGGGATCGATCCCCTCGGGCTACTTCCGCGACGAGCTCCTGCGTGAGCTCGGGACGAAGTGAGGAGGCGCTACCGCACCCGTCCCTCTTCCACCATCAGACAGCGGTCCTGCACCACCTTGATCCCCGCCTCGGCCAGCCGCTGGGCGGCCTCATCGTTGCGGATGCCGAGCTGGAACCAGACGCTCTTCGGCTTCGCCGCGAGGATGTCGTCGATGTGTGCCGGGATGTCCTGCGGGCGGCGGAACACATTCACCATGTCGATCGGCCGGCCGATGTCGGCGAGCTTGCGGTAGACCGGCTTGCCGAGGATCTCCGTCACCTCGGGGTAGTAGGTCGGGACCGGGATGATCTCGAAACCGGCGCCGAGCATGTGCGCCGGGACGTAGAACGCCGCCTGGCCGCTGTGCGACTCCGGCTTGATGCCGAGGACCGCGATGACCTTCGTCTCGCGAATCAGGTTCTGGATACCGTTGCTGTCCGTGATCAGGTTCGACTGCCAATCAGCCATGGAGGCTCCTTTCGAGCGCGTGAGCGTAACAGACTTGCAAAGAGCGGAGCCGGAATGTGACCGCGGCCGCATTCTGTTGGCCTGCGATAGTCCAGAATTCATCGTGATAACTTCAGGAGGCACGTCGATGCGCCGTCTTTTCATTGCATTGGCCGTAGTGGCAGCGCTCGCCGGCTCCGCGTTCGCGCAGGAGCAACCGGCGGCAAAACACGTTACGAAACAGGAACTTCAGGCCGTGACGGAAGCCGCGCCGCTGATGCCGCTGACGCTGACCACGCTGTTCCAGGTCGCGGGCGACCAGTTCATCACCGACGGCGTCTGGATCCCGGCGGAGACGACCAACATCGTCGTCGCCCGCAAGAACGACGACGGCACGATCTCCACCGGCTGCGTGGCGACCGAACGAGCCGCGAAGTCGTTCATGGAGCGCAAGCAGCGCGACGAGCCGGCCCGGCCGGCGGAGCAGTGATCGCCATGCGCAAGACACTCGTCCTCGCACTCCTCGCTTTCGTCGTCATGACCGGCAGCGCATTCGCCGGCGTCACGATCACCATCCAGAACAACGATCCGGCCGGCCAGGGCTTCAATGATCCGACTCCGGTCGCGCCGGTCGGCGGCAACCCCGGCACGACCCTCGGCCAGCAGCGTCTCAACTCGTTCAACTACGCGGCCTCGATCTGGGGCGCGATCCTCGACTCGCAGGTCCCCATCGTCATCCGCGCGACGTTCTCGCCGATCAATGTCACCGGCCAGCCGTGCACGGCGACCACCGCCATCCTCGGCCAGGCATCGGCGCTCGGCTTCTTTTCGGATTTCACGAACGCGCCGCTGCCTCACGTCGCTTATCCGGTAGCGCTCGCCAACAAGCTCGCGGGGAGAGATCTCAATCCCGGAGTCGCCGACATCAACGCGACCTTCAACTCGCTCGTCGACAACGCCACCTGTCTCGGCGACAGCAACTGGTACTACGGCTACGACGGCAAGCACGGCAACAACATCGACCTCATCGCCGTCCTCCTGCACGAGTTCGGGCACGGCCTCGGCTTCGCCGGCAACACCAGCACGAACAGCGGCGAGTTCAGCGGCGGCAATCCGTCGGTGTTCGAGATCCACACGTTCGACAACGCGGCGGGACTGCGCTGGGACCAGATGACCGCGCAGCAGCGCCTCGTCTCGATGACCGACACGAGCCACCTCTCGTGGGACGGCCCGCTGACGAAGGCGCACGCGGCGACGCTGCTCAAGCCGACGACCGTCCTCTCCGTGAACGCATCGAACGGCAAGACCTACGACATCGGCACCGCGTCGTTCGGCGCCTCGGTCGCGAACCTCGTGCTGACCGGCGACGTCGTCGCGGTTCAGGACGGCACTGACGCGACCAGCACCTCGACCACCGACGGCTGCCAGTCGCCGCTGACGAATGCCAGCGCGCTGAACGGCAAGTGGGCGCTCGTCGACCGCGGCAACTGCAACTTCACGGTCAAGGCGAAGAACGCGCAGAACGCCGGCGCGATCGGCATCATCATCGTCGACAACAAGGTCGACACCTGCATCCCGCCGGGCATGGGCGGCGACGACGCGACGGTCACGATTCCGGCGGTCAGCGTCAGCCAGGACGACGGCGCCGCGCTGCGCGCGCTGACCAACACCAGCCTCAACGTCACGGTGCACTTCGACCCGACGCGGCTGGCCGGCGGAACTGCCGAGGGATATCCGAAGCTGTACGCACCGTGCACGCTCGCGCCGGGATCGTCGATTTATCACTTCGACACGACGGCGACGCCGAACCTTCTGATGGAGCCGGCGATCAACGACGACCTCACGCACGGCGTCGACCTGACCGTCGATCAACTTCGCGACATCGGCTGGACGATCACCTCGCCGCAGGGCCGTACGATCCTGCGCCGCCGGTGATTCGTTCGTTGGACGCTGTGACCGCACGTACCGTACTTTGAGCGGTGAAGACGAACCTCATGGTCCGAAAACTAGTCCTTTGTCTCGTTGTTCTGCTGATGACTGCGAACCTCTCGGCGGCGACGCGGTACGTCGTCGCGCTGCGGGGTCCGATCCGCAACGCGAAGGTGCCGATGGTGCGCGACGCGAGCGAAGCGGAGATCCACGAGCTCCGCGCCTTCGCGAACTTCAACAGCTTCGCGGCCGACCTCACCGATGACGAAGTCGCGGCGCTGCGGCGCTCCGGCGAAGTCCGCTACGTCGAGCCGGTGCACGAACGGCATCTCGTCGACACCACGCCGTCGACGGTGCTGCGGACGGCGAGCGACATCACCCGTTACAACATCGAACAGACCATCCCGGCCGGCGTCGCCGCGACGCATGCGCCCGACGTCTGGCCGCTGGTGAAAACCGCCACGCCGGTCAACGTCGTCATCATCGACACCGGCATCGACGCCACGCATCCCGAGCTCGCCGACAACTACGCCGGCGGTTTCAACACCTTCGATCCAACAAAGCCGCCGGTCGACGATCACGGCCACGGCACGCACGTCGCCGGCATAGTCGCGGCGGCGGACAACACGATCGGCGTCATCGGCATGGCGCCGAAGGCCCGCATCTGGTCGGTCAAGGCGCTCGACAAACAGGGCAACGGCACGACGGAAGGCGTCATCGCAGGGCTCGACTGGCTGCTGACCCAGAAGAAAGCCGCCGGTGGCCGCTGGGTGGCCAGCCTCTCCCTCGGCTCGACTTCGCCCGACGCCGCGGAGCAGGAAGCCTTCCAGCGTGCGTACGACGCGGGCGTGCTCGCCGTCGCCGCGGCGGGCAACACCGGCGCCGGATCGCTCGACTATCCGGGCGGCTATCCGACCGTCCTCTCCGCCGGCGCCGTCGACGACAACCAGGTCCGCGCGGTCTTCTCCAGCTACGGCCCGAACATCGGCATCATGGCGCCCGGCGTGAAGGTGCTGTCCACCGCGCGCGTCGGCTCCATCACCGCGTCCGACGTGCAGACCGACAACAACATCACGGTCACGGCGTATCCGATCTACGGCTCGCCGAAAGCCGACGTGTGGGCGCCGTTCGTCTACTGCGGCATCGGCCGTCCGGCCGATTTCCCGCCGAACACCAGCGGCCACATCGCGTTCATCCAGCGCGGCTGCGGACCGGACATCGCGCTCGACAACTGCGACTTCACGTTCAATGAAAAGGTGAAGAACGCGATCGACGCCGGCGCCCGCGCCGTCGTGATCTTCAGCCTGCAGGGGCTGAGCGACAACCTCACGAACTGGACGCTGGTGCGCAAAGAGTGCGACGCCTCGTACAACTGCAACTACTACCAGCCGGACGTCGACTTTCCCTGGATCCTGGCCACCGCGATGTCGTACGACGACGCGCAGAAGCTGCTCAACAGCGGCGCGCGGACGGCGGTGGAAAGCTATCGCACCGAGGACTACATGCGGTTGAGCGGGACGTCGATGGCCACGCCGCACATCTCCGGCGGTGCCGCCCTGATCTGGTCGCTCGCCCCGACCGCGACGGCGCAGGACGTCCGCAACGCCCTCCTCGCCGGCGCCCGCGACCTCGGCGACCCCGGCTACGACGCCAAGAACGGCTTCGGCATGCTCGACGTGCTGGCGTCGGCGAAGCTGCTCGCGCCGCAGGCGTTCGGATTGCCGACGCCGACGCCGGCGCCGAAGCGAAGGCCGTAACCCCGCCCCCTCATCCGCCTCCGGCACCTTCTCCCCCGCCGCGCGGGGGAGAAGGCTACAATGCGCGCCGAAATACACCGCGAACGGAGACCTGTGCAATGCGGATCGGCGTACCGACCGAAATCAAAGACAACGAATATCGCGTAGGCATGACGCCCTCGGGCGTCCGTGATCTCACCTCCGACGGCCACACCGTCTTCATCCAGCAGGGCGCCGGCGACGGCAGCGGCTTCCTCGACGACGAATACATCCTCGCCGGCGCGAAGATCCTTCCCGACGCCGACGCCGTCTTCAACGACTCCGACATGATCGTCAAGGTCAAGGAGCCGATCGACGCCGACCTCAAACGGATGAAGGACGGCCAGCTCCTCTTTACGTACCTCCATCTCGCCCCCGTTCCGGTTCTCACGAAGTCCCTCCTCGACAAAAAAATCGCCGGCGTCGCCTACGAGACCATCACCGGCCGCGGCGGCTCGCTGCCGCTGCTCACGCCGATGTCCGAGGTCGCCGGGCGCATGTCGGTGCACATCGGCGCGTACTACCTGCAGAAGCCGAACGGCGGACGCGGCGTGCTCCTCGGCGGCGTGCCGGGCGTGCTGCCGGCCGACGTCGTGATCATCGGCGGCGGCATCGTCGGCATCAACGCGGCGAAGATGGCCGTCGGCCTCGGCGCGCGCGTCACCATCCTCGACACGAACCTCGACCGCCTGCGCTACCTCGACGACATCTTCCAGGGCCGCATCAACACGCTGGCCTCGAACAAAGCGCACATCGCCGACGCCTGCGCGCATGCCGACGTCCTCGTCGGCGGCGTCCTGATCCCCGGCGCCTCGGCGCCGAAGCTCGTGACGCGCGACATGATCCGCAACATGAAGAAAGGCTCGGTCATCGTCGACGTCGCGATCGACCAGGGCGGCTGCGTCGAGACCGCGCATGCCACGACGCATTCGAACCCGACCTTCGTCGTCGACGACGTCATCCACTACTGCGTCGCCAACATGCCGGGGGCGTTCCCGCGCACCTCGACCATCGCGCTGACCAACGCCACGCTGCCGTACGCGCGGCTGCTCGCCAACCTCGGCTTCGAGAAGGCGATCCGCGACAACTCCGGCCTGGCCGAGGGCGTGAACGTCTACAACGGCGCGATCACGTACAAGGCCGTGGCCGAGTCGCAGGGCCGCGACTACACGCCGCTCAGCGACCTGCTGTAGGACTTCTCTCTCCGACCGAGGCGCGCAGAACGTTGCGCGCCTCGGTTTCCTTTTTTCGGGGATACAATCCGGGCCGGGTCACAGGGAGAGAGAGAGAAAATTCATGTCGTTTCGCGCCGCCCTTCGGTTCATCCTCGTCCTCGCCTCACTCACCACCTCCACGCAGCTCCTCGCCGACAGCGACTTCGCCGTAACGAAGAACGGACCGTCGAACGCCGCGCTCGACACCGACGTCGCGTATGACGTCTCCGTCGTCAACGTCGGCCCCGATCCCGCGGACGTCACGCTGACCGACAACATGCCGGCCGGCATGACCTTCGTCTCGATCGTGCAGAACAGCGGTCCCACGTTCACCTGCACCGATCCGGGAGCGGGCAACAACGGCCCGATCAGCTGCAGCGTCGCGACGCTGAACGCGCTCGAGAGCGCCGACTTCACCATCACGATGCACATCCCGGCCGCCACGCAGCCCAACACCACGTTCACGAACACTGCGGTCGTGACGACCAGCGGTCTCGATCCAAACTCCGAGAACGACGTCGCCTCCGCGTCGACCGTCGCGGCGTCGAACAGCGCCGACCTCGGCGTGACCAAGAGCGGTCCCAATGCCACGCCGCCCGACACCGACGTCACCTACACCATCACGGTGGAAAACGCCGGGCCGTTCGCCGCGAACACGGTGGAGTTCACCGACACGCTGCCCGGCACGATGACGTTCGTTTCGTTCAACCAGAACAGCGGGCCAACCTTCAGCTGCACCACACCCGCGGGCGGCAGCGGCGGCACGATCGACTGCACGATCGATCCGTTCGCCAACAACGCCGTCGCGACCTTCACGCTCGTCGGCCACATCCCGAGCGGCGCGTCCGGCTTCTTCACCAACACCGTGACGGTGACGAGCGCAAACGATTCGAACGGCGAGAACGACGTCGCCTCGACGACCGTGACCGTCTCCAGCGCCAACCTCTCCGTCGCCAAGAGCGGACCGTTGACGGCGACCGGCGGACAGCAGATCTCGTATCCGCTGAGCATCGCGAACGGCGGCCCCGACACCTCGATCAACGTGCATCTCACCGACGTGCTGCCTTCGGGCACGACGTTCTCGTCCGTGGTGCAGAACACCGGTCCCGCCTTCAGCTGCACCGGACCTCCGGCCGGCTTCCCGGGCACGGTCGACTGCTCGATCCCCTCCTTCGCGAGCGGCGGCAACGCGACGTTCACGCTCGTGCTCAACGTCAACAGCACGTTCCCGGACGGCGGCACGCTGACCAACACCGCCACGATCTCCGCCGAGACCGCCGATCCCGACACGAGCAACAACAGCTCTTCGACGTCCGCCACCGTCACCGGCGTGACCGACGTCTCGGTGACGAAGAGCGGTCCCGCCACGCTCGATGCCGGCGCACAGATCAGCTGGACGATCACGGTGCAGAACCTCGGCGCGAACGCCGCGGCGAGCACGACCCTGACCGACACGCTCCCCGCCGGCACGACGTTCGTCTCGCTGACGCAGAACAGCGGCCCCGCGTTCAACTGCAACGGCACCACGACCGTCACCTGCACGAACGCGTCGTTCGCCGCCGGCAGCACCGCGACCTTCACGCTCGTCGCCTCGACCGCGAGCAGCGCCAGCGGCACGATCTCGAACACCGCGACGGTCAGCACGACGACCGCCGACACGAACAGCGGCAACGACACGTCGACCGCGAACACCACCCTCACGCAGCACGCCGATCTTTCGGTGATGAAGAGCGGGCCGGGCACGGCCATCGTCGGCACCGACATCGCGTACACGATCACCGCAACGAATCCCGGACCGAGCGACGCGAGCAATGTCACGATCAGCGACACGCTCCCGGCCGCGACGACGTTCGTCTCGATGCAGCAGAACAGCGGTCCCGCGTTCAACTGCAGCGGCACGACGACCGTCACCTGCACGATCGCCACGTTCACGGCGGGCGCCTCGGCCACCTTCACGCTGACCGTTCACGTGAACAGCCCGGCCAATCTCTCGAACACCGCGACGATCGCCAGCACGACGCCCGATCCGAACGCCAACGACAACACGTCGACGGCGACGACCATCGCGACCGAGCATGCCGACCTGTCGGTGACGAAGAGCGGTCCCGCGCTCGCCACCGTCGGCACCGACATCGCCTACACCATCACCGCCGCCAACGCCGGACCGAACGACGCCAGCACGGTCACGCTGAACGACACGATCCCGGCCGCGACCTCGTTCGTCTCGATGCAGCAGAACAGCGGTCCCGCCTTCAACTGCAGCGGCACGACCACGGTGACCTGCACGATCGCGACATTCGCCTCGGGCGCGACCGCGTCGTTCACGCTGACCGTCCACGCCAACAGCGCGGCGAGCGACGTGAACACGGCGACGATCTCCAGCACGACGACCGATCCGAACAGCACGAACAACAGCTCCTCGGTGACGACAAACGCGTCGCTCGTCGACCTCTCGCTCACCAAGAGCGTCTCCAACGGTCCGTACCTCATCGGCCAGCCGGTGACGTTCACGCTGACCGTGACGAACAACGGCGCGGTCCCGGCGACGGGCATCGTCGTCACCGATCCGCTGCCGGGGGGCATGAGCGCGACGTCGACCACGCCGCCGGGCGCGTGCACGGGGACGACCACGGTCACCTGCACCGCGGCTTCACTCGCGGCCGGCGCTTCGACGTCGTTCACGATCACGGCGAACCTCCCGCCGGTGCCGGGCACGTACACGAACACGGCGACCGTGGCGAGCGCCACCACCGACGCGACTCCGGCGAACAACAGCGGCTCGGCGCAGGTCGCGGTCGTGCCGCCGGCGGCGATCCCGACGCTGTCACCCGAGGTGTTGATGCTCCTCGCGGCGCTCCTCGGCGCGGCGGCGGTGCTGACATTGAAACGATGACGCGAATCCGCGTATCCATCCTCGACGGCGACGCGCTCCAACAGGGAGACGCGTCGCTGATCGAGGGCTGGCAACGCGACGGCGGCGCGAAGCTCTGGGTCGACATCGAAGACCCCACCAGCCAGCTGCTCGAGGAGCTCCTCGAGCAGCGCTTCGGTTTCCATCAGCTCGCGGCGGAGGACTCCCTCTCGCCCAACACGCTGCCGAAGTACGACGCCTTTCCCGATTACGACTTCTACATCTTCCGCGCGGTCGACGTCGCGCTGAACGAACACCGCACCCGCACCGCGAAGCTCGCCGCGTTCCTCGGCCGCGACTTCCTCTTCACCGTGCACACCGGCACGCTGCAGGCCATCGACGAGGTGGCGGGGCGGCTAGCCAACGACAAGCGCATCCTCGACAACGGTCCCGATTACCTGCTGTACGAGATCGTCGATCTGATGGTCGACGCGCACTTTCCGCTGCTGGAAAAAATCGAGGAGTGCGTCGACGACCTGCAGGACGAGATCTTCAAGGACGCGCATCCGGCGCACCTCGACGAGCTGCTGCACCTCAAGCGCGACGTCAACGTGCTGCGCCGCCAGTCATTGCCCCAGCGCGAGCTGCTCAACCTGATCTCGCGCGGCGACTCGCCGTTCGTGCAGAAGCAGCACCTCATCTACTTCCGCGACCTGTACGACCACATGTTCCGCATCAGCGAGACCATCGACTCCGAGCGCGACATGATGTCCGGCACGATGGAGGCGTACCTCTCCGTCATCGCCAACCGCACGAACGAGATCATGCGCGTGCTGACCGTGCTCTCCACGATCATGCTTCCGCTCACGCTCATCGCCGGCATCTACGGCATGAACTTCGAGTACATGCCGGAGCTCCACTGGCTGCACGGCTACCCGTTCGCGCTCGGCCTGATGGCCGGCACCACGATCGTGATGCTGATGTGGTTCCGCCGAAAAGGCTGGATCGGCGGCAACCGGCAACCGCCAACCGGTAACCGTTAATTAACTCAACGATCCACTGACTCTGTCGTATAAAAACTGACCGGAGAGTCAATGGGTCGAGCCTGGCAGGATCTCAAGCGCGAAAGCATTCAGCAGGCGGTCATCCGCCTGATGTGCAACGAAGGCCTCAAGAGCGTGACGATGGAGCGCGTCGCGCAGGAGGTCGGCATCGCGAAGGGGACTGTTTATCTGCACTACCGCGACAAGCAGGAGCTGCTCGACGCGGTGAAGGACGCCGCGCTGACGCCGATGGTCGAAGAGATGAACCGGATCCTCGGCAGCGACCTCGCTCCCGACCGCAAGCTGCACGACTATTCGCTCCGCTACCTCGCCTACTTCGAGGAGCGGCGCGACCTCTTCCGCATCCTGCTGTACGAGCGCGAAGTGACGCGCGTGTGGGGGAGCAGGTATCAGAGTGATCGCTATCGCAGGCTGGCCGAGGGCGCTTCGCGTGTGATTCGCGACGGAATCAAAAAGGAGATGTTTCGGGAGGTCGACGCGCATGCCGCGGCGGCGCTCTTCGTCGAGTCGAACATGGCCATGATGAATCAACGGATGCTCAGCACGCACCCGAACCCGGTGGAGGAAGATGCGGAGCTGGTCTCGAGCATCTTCATCCGCGGTCTGAAGAAGAAGGCATCGCGGTGAAGCGGATCATTTTTGTTTTGCTTCTCGCGTCCGTCGCGAATGCCGAGACGCTCACGCTGGCGAAGGCGATCGACGTCGCGCTGACCAACAATCCGCAGACGCGCACGACGTACCTCCAGGCGCGGGCCGCCGAGGCCGCGCTCGGCAGCGCGCGGTCGGCGTACCTGCCGGAGATCGACATCAACGCCACCGCGGGCCGCACGCGCACCTCCACGCAGAGCGCCACGACGTCGTTCACACCGTCGGTCGCGCTCAGTTACCTCCTCTTCGATTTCGGCGGACGTGAAGCCGAGGTCGAGCAGGCGCGGCAGACCGTCATCGCCGCGAACCTCTTTCACGATCAGGCCATCCAGGACGTCATCCTGCAGACCGAGCAGGCTTACTACGACTACCTTGACGCGAAGGCGTTGCTCGCCGCGCAGGAAGCGACCGTCCGCGAGCGCCGCACGTCGCTCGATGCGGCCGAGGCGCGGCACAACGCCGGCGTGGCGACGATCGCCGACGTGCTGCAGGCGCGCACCGCGTACTCGCAGGCGGAGCTGAATCGCGAATCGATCGAAGGGCAGCTGCACACGATCGAAGGAAGGATCAGCACGGTCCTCGGGTCGCCCGTGACGACGCACTACGAGCTCGGCGACCTGCCGCTCGACATTCCGGCGAAGCACGTCGCGGAGCAGGTCGAGGAGCTGATCACGCGCGCCACCACCGGCCGTCCCGACCTCGCCGCCGTCCGCGCCGAGGCCGAGCGCGCCAGCGCCCGCGTGCAGCAGGTGCGGGCGGAGGGACTTCCGTCCTTCGTGATCAACAGCAGCGCCGGACGGACGATCGCCAGCGGCGGCCGCAACTTCACGCCGTACTCCGCGGTCGTGGCGATGCGCTTCCCCGTCTTCACCGGCTTCCGCAACACGTACGACGTCCGCGAGGCGCGGATCGAAGCCGACCTGGCGAAGGAAAACGTCCGCTCGCTCGAACAGCAGGTAGGGCTGCAGGTCTGGACGAGCTACTACTCGCTGCAGACGGCGACGCAGCGGCTGACCACGGCGCGCGACCTTCTGGCCAGCGCGCAGCAATCGGCCGACGTCGCGCGCGACCGCTACAAATCCGGCGTCGGGAACATCCTCGACGTCCTAACCGCCGAGTCCGCCCTCGAAAGCGCGCGTGCCCAGGAAGTGCAGGCGCGCGCCGACTGGTTTCTCGCCGTGGCGCAGCTCGCGCACGACACCGGAACGTTGAATCAGGAAGCAGGCAAATGAAGAAACGGATCACATTCGCACTGGCGCTCGTCCTCGTCGCCGCGTGCGCAAAGAAGACCGAAAAAGTAAAAGACGAGCGCGTGCCGGTGACGGTCGCGGTCGCCGCGGAGAAGGACGTGCCGCTGCAGCTCAAGGCCATCGGCAGCGTGCAGCCGTACTCCACCGTCGCCATCCGCGCGCTTGCCGGCGGGCAGTTGATGAACGTGTCGTTCCGCGAAGGGCAGGACGTGCGGCGCGGACAGCTGCTCTTCACCATCGATCCGCGTCCGTACCAGGCATCACTCGCGCAGGCGCAGGCGAACCTGGCGCGCGACGAGGCGCAGCTGCACAACCAGCAATCCGAGGCGGCGCGGTACGCGGAGCTGATCAAAAAGGACTACGTGACGCACGAGGAGTACGACAAGATCGTCTCCGGCGCCGAGGCGGCGAAGGCCGTCGTGGCGGCGGACCGCGCGGCGATCCAGAACGCGCAGCTCGAGCTGTCGTACTGCCAGATCCACGCGCCGATCGACGGCCGCACCGGCTCGCTGCAGGTGCACGCTGGAAATCTCGTGAAAGCAAATGACACGACGCCGCTCGTCGTGATCAATCAGGTGCATCCTGTGTACGTGCAGTTCTCCGTCCCCGAGGCGCAGCTCGCGCAGCTGCGCGCGCGATTCGCCGGGAAGCCGGTGCCGGTCGCGGCCACGCCGCAGGGCGGCGGCGCGACCGAGAACGGCGTGCTGACGTTCGTCGACAACGCCGTCGACCCGACCACCGGCACGATCACGCTGAAGGCGACGTACGACAACCGCGATGGCGCGCTCTGGCCCGGCCAATTCGTCAACGTCGCCGTGACCCTGGCCAGCCGCCCGAACTCAGTCGTCGTCCCCGCCCAGGCGGTGCAAACCGGCCAGCGCGGCCAGTTCGTCTTCGTCGTGAAAAACGACAACGGCGTCGAAATGCGCAACGTGACCGTCGCCCAATCGACGAACCTCGAAACGGTGATCGACAAGGGAGTGAACGCCGGCGAAACCGTCGTCACCGACGGACAATTGAAACTGACGCCGAAGAGTAAGGTGGAAGTGAAACAGAGCTTGTAAAGCTATTGAGCTATTGAGCCATTCAGCGATTGAGCTCAACAGCTAAACAGCTCAAAAGCTCAACAGCTTACGAACATGAACGTTGCCGCCATCTTCATCCGCCGCCCCGTCATGACCACGCTGGTCATGATCGCGATTCTGCTGTTCGGTGTCATGGCGTACCGGCAGTTGCCGGTGAGCGATCTGCCGAACGTCGACTTTCCGACGATCAACGTCTCGGCTTCGCTGCCGGGGGCGTCGCCGGAGACGATGGCGGCCTCCGTCGCCACGCCGCTCGAGAAGCAGTTCTCGACCATCGCCGGCCTCGACTCGATGACCTCCGCCTCCTACCTCGGCTCGACGTCGATCACCATCCAGTTCGACCTCTCCCGCAACCTCGACGACGCCGCGCAGGACGTGCAGGCCGCCATCGCCGCCGCCGCGCGCCAGCTGCCGCCGAACATGCCGTCGCCGCCGTCGTACAGCAAGGTCAATCCCGCCGACACGCCGGTCATCTACCTCGCCATCACCTCCGACACGATGCCGCTCTACCAGCTCGACGAGTTCGCCGAGACGAACATGGCGCAGCGCATCTCCACGGTGCAGGGCGTCGCGCAGGTGCAGGTCTTCGGCGCGCAGAAGTACGCCGTCCGCATCCAGCTCGATCCGCAGCAGTTCGCCACCCGCGGCGTCGGAATCGACGAAGTGGTCAACGCCGTCAAGACGAGCAACGTCAACCTCCCCACCGGCGTCCTCAACGGCCCGTACACCGCCTACACCGTGCAGGCCAACGGGCAGCTCTACAAGGCGGACGACTACAAGCGGATCACCGTCGCCTACCGCAACGGCAATCCCGTCCACCTCGAGGAGCTCGGCAATGTCCTCGACGACGTCGAGAACAACCAGGCCGCCGCGTGGTTCAAGCAGCAGCGCGGCTTCGTCCTCGCCGTGCAGAAGCAGCCCGGCACGAATGCCGTCGAGGTCTCGGACCGCGTGCGGTCACTCCTTCCAACCTTCAAAAAGGAAGCCCCTGCTTCCGTCGATCTGCAGATCCATCGCGACCGCGCGCAGTCCATCCGCGAGTCTGTGCGCGACGTGCAGTTCACGCTGCTCCTCACGCTCTTCCTCGTCATCCTCGTCATCTTCCTCTTCCTGCGGAACCTCTCCGCGACGGTGATCCCGAGCCTCGCGTTGCCGATGTCGATCGTCGGCACGTTCGCCGTGATGTGGCTCTGCGGCTATTCGCTCGACAACCTCTCGCTGATGGCGCTCACGCTGTCGGTCGGCTTCGTCGTCGACGACGCCATCGTCATGCTGGAGAACATCGTCCGGCACATGGAGATGGGCGAGAAGCCGTTCGAAGCCGCGTTGAAGGGCTCGAAGGAGATCGGCTTCACCATCATCTCGATGACGATCTCGCTCGCCGCGGTCTTCATCCCCATCCTCTTCATGGGCGGCATCCTCGGCCGCCTCTTCCACGAGTTCGCGGTGACGATCGGCGCGGCGATTCTCGTCTCCGGCTTCGTCTCGCTGTCGCTCACGCCGCTGCTCTCCGCGAAGTTCCTCCGCGCGCATGGCGAGGAGAGGCACGGCCGGATGTACCAGGCCATCGAGCGCTTCTTCGACGGCCTCCTCGCCTTCTACGAGCGCGGCCTGCGCTGGGCGCTCGACCATCGCGCCACCGTGCTGATGGTTTCGTTCGTGATCCTCGCGGCGACGATCTGGCTCTTCACCGCGGTACCGAAAGGCTTCATCCCGAACGAGGACGCGGGCGAGGTGCGCATCAGCCTCGAGGCGGTGCAGGGCATCTCGTACGACGACATGGTCCGCCATCAGCTGGCGGCGATGGACATCGTCTCGAAGGACCCGAACGTCGCGACGTACTTCTCGTTCGTCGGCGGCGGCCGCGGCACGCTGAACAGCAGCGTGATCTCGCTGCGCCTCCTGCCCAAGTCGGAGCGGAAGGCGACGATCGACGAGGTGATCGCGGAGCTTCGTCCGAAACTGAACGCGATCCCCGGCCTACGCGTCTCGCTGCAGAACCCGCCGCCGATCCGCCTCGGCGGACGGTCGAGCAACTCGCAGTACCAGTACACGCTGCAGTCGGGCGACACGAAGACGCTCTACGCCGCCGCCGATGCGATGGTGCAGAAGATGCGCACGCTCCCCGGCATCATCGACGTCTCGACCGACGCGATGCTGCGCAACCCGACGGTGAACGTGCAGATCGATCGCGAGCGCGCCGCCGCCCTCGGCCTCACCGCGAACCAGATCGAGGACGCGCTCTACTCGTCGTACGGCACGCGCCAGGTCTCGACCATCTACGCGCCGAACAACTCGTACCAGGTCGTGATGGAGCTCGATCCGAAGTACCAGGGCAACCCGCAGGCGCTGTCGCTGCTCTACGTCCGCGCGGCCTCGGGCGACCTCGTGCCGCTCGACACCGTGGCGAAGCTCGTCCCGTCGGTCGGCCCGCTCAGCGTCAACCACTCCGGCCAGCTGCCGTCGGTCACGCTGTCGTTCAACCTCAAGCCGGGCGTCTCGCTCGGCGATGCGGTCGCACAGGTCGAGAAGGCGGCGAAGAGCCTTCCGTCGTCGGTCACCACGTCGTTCCAGGGCACCGCGCAGGCGTTCCAGTCATCGCTGCAGGGCCTCGGGCTGCTGCTGATCATCGCCATCGCCGTGATCTACATGGTCCTCGGCATCCTCTACGAAAGCTTCATCCATCCGCTGACGATTCTCTCGGCGTTGCCGTTCGCCGGCTTCGGCGCGCTGCTCACGCTGATGATCTTCCGCGTCGACCTGTCGATCTACGCGTTCGTCGGCATCATCATGCTCGTCGGCCTGGTGAAGAAGAACGGCATCATGATGATCGACTTCGCCATCGAGGCGCAGAAGAGCGGCAAGAGCGCGCTCGATGCGATCTACGAGGCCTGCGTCGTCCGCTTCCGCCCGATCATGATGACGACCATGGCCGCGCTCATGGGCACGCTCCCGCTGGCCCTCGGCTGGGGCGCCGGCGCCGAATCGCGCCGCCCGCTCGGACTGGCCGTCGTCGGCGGCCTGATCTTCTCCCAGACGCTGACGCTCTACGTGACGCCGGTCTTCTACCTCTACATGGAGAAGCTGCGGCGAACACCGAAGGGCGAGCCGGGCGACGCCATTCAGGACGAGTTCCAGACGCTGGTCCCGGCGGAGGAAACTGTCGGCGCGCAGGTGTAATATTCACTCTCACCCATGAGAGTCTCGTTCCTCAAAGCGCCGATCGGCGGAATCATCGGTCTTGAAATGATCACGTTCGTCGAGCCGCTTGGGCTCGAGTGCGTGGCGGGCGGACTCGAGCTCGACGGGCACGAGTGCCAGATCATCGACATGCGCATCGACGGCGTGGAGAAGGGTTTCGAGCTTCTCCGCGCGTTCAAGCCGGAGATCATCGGCCTGCAGTGCAACTTCACCACGGAGCGCTACCGCAGCATGCGCCTCGCGAAACGGGTGCGGGAGGAAGTGCCGAACGCGCTGATCGTCATCGGCGGTCACGACGCGTCGCGCGATCCGAAATGGTTCCTCAGGCCGGCCATCGACGTGATCGTCGTCGGCGACGGCGAAGAGGTGATGCCGCCGCTGGTCAACGCCTGGCAGCGCGACCGCGACCTGCGCAAAGTCCCGGGCCTGCTGATCAATCAGACCAATCCGATCGACACCGGCCACGCGCCCGCGCGCGGCAACGTCGACGAGCTCCCCTTCCCGGCGCGCCACCTCATCAAGCGCTACGCCTCGGAGTACTACATCAACTTCCGCCGCCCGCTGGCGCTGCTCGAGACCGCGCGCGGCTGCCCGTTCAAGTGCAATTTCTGCTCGGTCTGGAAGTTCCACGAGAGCACGTTCCGCGAGAAGTCGCCGGCGCGCGTGGTCAAGGAGCTCGAGCAGATCGAGGCGCCGAACGTCTTCATCACCGACGACATCTTCTGGATGAACGTGAAGCGCGGCCGCGAGCTCGGCGAGGCGCTGCTCGCGTCGGGCATCCGCAAGCACTACACGCTGCAGACGCGCAGCGACATCATCTGCAAGTTCCCCGAGCTGATCGAGATGTGGAAGGGCTGCGGCCGCATGACCGTCTTCCTCGGCCTCGAAAAAATCGACGACGCGGGCCTCAAGTCGGTGAACAAGAAAAACACCGCCGACAACAACAACCGCGCCATCCGCATCCTGCAGGAGCTCGGCGTCGGCTACACGCCGAACTTCATCGTCGATCCGGACTGGGACCGCGAGGACTTCGAAAAACTGAAACGCTGGATCGACGAGACCGGCGCGTACAACTCGGGCTTCTCCGTCCTCACGCCGCTGCCGGGCACGGATTTATGGGACGAGGTCGAGCCGCAGGTCACGACGCGCGACTGGGAGCTCTTCGACATCGCGCACACGGTGCTGCCGACGAAGCTCCCGCTCGAGCAGTTCTACGCCGAGTACGCGGGACTCTGGAAGCACGCGGTCGACGTCCGCTATCGCGCGCACGGCAAGTTCAAGACGCAGCTCGCCATCCTGATGGCCATCGCCACCGGCAAGGTGACGCTGAAGGCCATCCGCAAAGGGATGCGCATGGGGATGGGCAACGTCCTGAGCAACCCGGGGACGTTCATGCGCGCGCATCTGGAGAGCCCGGCGCGACTCGCGGCCGAGACCTCGTGATGAGCCGCCACGGCCGGTAGAGCCACGGCAGCGGCGAGCGGTAGTCGTCGTGCGTCGGGACGAAGATCGAGAGCGCGAACGAGCGCAGCACGTCGCGCTTGCGGTCGAACAGCAGGAAGAGATCGCGGCCGGTCGCGTCGTGTCCCTTGCCGGCGAGCGCGTTGATCCGTTCGTCGCGCGGAACATCGAACGGCACTTCGATCCCGAGGATCTCGCGCGCGAGCTGAAACGAAAACGCGACCTGCCTTGCGACACGAGCTTCTTTTGCGCGCTGCTGCACCGCGGCCCAGTCGATCGGCATGCGCGCGAGCGCCGCGATCTGCGCGACGTACTCGAGCTTGTGCCAGAGATGCTTCGCCGCGTGGCTGCACGTCAGCAGCACGAGATCGATGTCGCCGAACGTCGGAATGCCGGCGACGAGCGCGCGGCGGTTCCACACATCATCGAACGACAGCCGGATCGGGAACTGCTGATTGGAGAAGAGCGTGTGGAAGTCCACCAGCACGCCGTTGCCATCGTTCGTGAAGAGCGCCTCTCCGGCAAAGCGGCGACTCGTCCTTCGCTCCGCGTCGCTCACCGGCATGCTCTCGCGATATCCGAGGCGGTGCAGCAGCGCTTCGCCCGCATCGGCATCGCGCGGCGCGACGATCACGTCGAGATCGCTGAAGCTGCGCAGGCCGGGATGCCCGTACAGCTGCTGCGACAACACCGGTCCCTTGAACGCGAGCAGCGGGATGTGCGCCTCATCGAAAGCCGCGGAGATCCGCGCCAGCTCTGCCAGCATGAACGCGCCGTGCGCCTCGATCGCGGCCGCCTTCATCTGCAGCTCGCGATGCGGATTCACCGCCGCCCGCGCGAGCAGGCCGAGCATCCCCGCGGGCGCTGCCGCGCGGACGTCGTCGTCGTCGACCGTGACTCGCTCGCCCCGCGCGGCCGCGAGCAGCGCGCGCTGCATCGCTACTTCGCCATCGCCGTCAGCTTCACGAACTCCGGATCGTCCTTGATCGACGCGAAGACGTAATCGACCCGCGCTTCCCACATCTCGTGCGCGCGGACGTCGTCGTAGCGCTCGTACGTGTAGAAATGGCGCTTGAGCATCTCCATCGCTTTCCCCTTGTTGCCGAGGAGCGAGTAGATCGCGGCGAGGTTGTACGACGCGGCGAGGACGTTCTCGTTGTCCTTCGCGATCTTCAGCGCCTCTTCGGCACGTCCGCTGTCGGCGAGGTACGTCGCGGCGAAGATCAGGTTGTACGAATCGGTCGGATCGAGCGCCAGCGCTTTCTTCACGTAGCCGTCGGCCTTCTCGTGCTGCCGCTCCGAGTTCCAGTAGACGGCGAGGTTGCGATACGTCAGCGGCAGCGGATAGGTGGCGATCGACTGCTCGAACAGCGCGAGGCCTTTGGCCGAGTCGCCCATGTGGATCGTCATCTTGCCGAGGCCGTGGAGGGCGACCGCTTTCGAAAGGATGTCCGGCTGCATCGCCAGGAGGCGCTTGAACGTGTTGATCGCCTTCGCCCACTCGCCGGTGTTGTGGCGATAGAGCTCGCCGAGGAAGCGCGAGGGAACCGGGTCGGCGGGATCGATCTGCGCGGCGGCGAGGTAGCCTTTGCGCGCCGCTTCGTAGTCGGTGTTCAGCTCCGCGGTCAGCGCCGCGTTCATCGCGTCCGACATCCGCTGGTTCATCTCCGGCGTGAGGTTCGGATCGTTCATCCGCAGCGCGGAGTCCTTCACCTCGACGCCGAGCTTCTTCAGCCCCTTCTGCGCGGCACGTCCCTTCTTCGGCGCGACGCAGCGCTGCTCCCATACCTTCTGGTACGCGGCGATCGCGCCATCCTTGTCGCCGCTGTCGGCCTTCTTGCGCGCGTCATCGAGCTGCGTCTCGAGTGCCGTCTCGCGCTCGAAGATCGCGTCATGGATCATGTTCTCGACGCGCGAGAGTTTCACGTGCCCGTTCTCCGCGTCGACGTGCCCGACGACCTTGCCGTCATCCGCGACGAGGATTGCGGCCGGAAGCTTGCCCGTGACCTCGTACTTTGCGATGGTCGACGCGTCGTCCGGCTTCACGACCTCCATCCCGACGCACTGCGACGTGTAGAGCGTCAGCATGCGCGACTCGCGGAGGTCGGTGTCGGAGTACGAGGCGGGGAACCAGTAGAGCGTGAGCGCGGTCGGTGGCGGCGCTTCCGGCGCGCCGACGAGGCGCCACGGCACGAGGTAGACGCGCGGCGGCGGCGCCTGCCCCATCTGCCCCATCCCGCCCGGGTTCATCCCCCCCATCCCGCCGCCCCCGCCGCCGCCGCACGTGGCGTGGGCGAACGGAACGGCGAGCAACGACACGGCGAGCGCGGCAAGCAGCTTGGAACGCATCCGCTCAGGGTACAACACGCCCCAGGCCCTCCCGCCCCCTGCCCCCTCGTCCCTCCCCACTCTTGACAGAATATTTTCCGTCGCATATTGTTAGCAGTCTCACAGCATGAGTGCTAAACACTCAAATCCGATTACGCGGCACGAGCCGCGGTAAGTTCATCACTCGAAAGGAGATATACCCTATGGCAGCAGTAGCAACGGACCTCAAGCTTCGTCCGCTGTACGATCGCATCGTGGTCAAGCGCCTCGACGCGAAAGAGACTGTCCGCGGCGGGATCATCATCCCCGACACGGCCAAGGAAAAGCCCCAGGAAGCGGAGGTCGTCGCCGTCGGTGAAGGCAAGTTCGACGACAACGGCAAGCGCATCAAGCTCGACGTCAAGAAGGGCGACAAGGTCCTGATCGGCAAGTACTCCGGCACCGAGATCAAGCTCGATGACGTCGAGTACACCATCCTGCGCGAGGACGAAGTTCTCGCCATCGTCGAGTAACGAAGGAGAAACAACACATGGCCAAGAGAGTTACGTACGGAGAAGAGGCTCGCCAGGCGATCCTCAAGGGCGTCAACAAGCTGGCTGACGCCGTCAAGGTCACGCTCGGTCCCAAGGGCCGCAACGTGGTCATCGAAAAGAAGTTCGGCTCCCCCACGATCACCAAGGACGGCGTCACCGTCGCCAAGGAGATCGAGCTGAAGGACGAGATGGAAAACGCCGGTGCGCAGATGGTCCGCGAGGTCGCCTCGAAGACCTCCGACACCGCCGGCGACGGCACGACCACCGCGACCGTTCTGGCCCAGGCGATCTATCGCGAGGGCATCAAGAACGTCACCGCCGGTGCGAACCCGATGGAGCTGAAGCGTGGCATCGAGCTGGCCGTCAAGGCCGCCGTCGGTTCCATCGACAGCCTGTCGAAGCCGGTCGAGGGCAAAGACATCGCCCACATCGGCACGATCTCGGCCAACAACGATGAAGAGATCGGCAACATCATCGCCTCGGCGATGGAGAAGGTCGGCAAGGACGGCGTCATCACCGTCGAAGAAGCGCGCGGACTCGACACCGTCCTCGAAGTCGTCGAGGGCATGCAGTTCGATCGCGGCTACCTCTCGCCGTACTTCGTCACCGATCCGGAGCGGATGGAAGCGGTCCTCGAGAACGCCCGCATCCTGATCTACGAGAAGAAGATCTCGTCGATGAAGGACCTCCTCCCGATCCTCGAGCAGGTCGCCCGCCAGGGCAAGCCGCTGCTCATCATCGCGGAAGACGTCGAGGGCGAGGCGCTCGCCACGCTCGTCGTGAACAAGCTGCGCGGCACGCTCAACGTCGCCGCGGTCAAGGCCCCCGGCTTCGGCGATCGCCGCAAAGCCATGCTCGAGGACATCGCGATCCTCAGCGGCGGCAAGCTGATCTCCGAGGACCTCGGCATCAAGCTCGAGAACGTGAAGTGGGAAGACCTCGGTGAGGCCAAGCGTGTGGCCATCGACAAGGACAACACCACGCTCGTCACCGACACCGACGACAAGTCGCGCAAGGACCAGATCGCCGGCCGCGTGAAGCAGATCCGCCAGCAGATCGAGGACACCACCTCGGACTACGACCGCGAGAAGCTGCAGGAACGCCTGGCGAAGCTCGTCGGCGGCGTTGCCGTGATCAAGGTCGGCGCCGCGACCGAGACCGAGATGAAAGAGAAGAAGGCCCGTGTCGAGGACGCGATGCACGCGACCAAGGCAGCCGTCGAAGAGGGCATCGTGCCGGGCGGCGGCGTGGCCCTGCTCCGCGCCGTCGAGGCCGTGAGCGCTCTGAAGGTCGAGGGCGACACGAAGGTCGGCGTCAACATCATCAAGCGCGCGCTCGAAGAGCCGTTCCGCCAGATCGTCTTCAACGCCGGTCAGGAAGGTTCGGTCCTCCTCAATGAAGTGCGGGCCAAGGGCGGCACGTGGGGCTTCGACGCCCGCAACGAGAAGGTCGTCGACATGCTCGAAGCCGGCATCATCGATCCGGCCAAGGTCACGAAGCAGGCGCTGCTCAACGCGTCCTCGATCGCCGGCCTGATGCTCACCACCGAGGCGCTCGTCTCCGAGATCAAGGAAGAAGAGAAAGCCCCGGCGGCAGGCGCAGGCGGCCCGGGCGGCATGGGCGGGATGTACTAAGAGTCAGTTGACAGTTGACTGGTGACAGTTGACAGGCGGGCCGGAAACGGCCCGCCTTTTTTGTTGCAGATTGACGACAAGCAGGCATTCTGTTAAAAAATCAATAATCCGGCCATGAAAGATCCGCGCAATTCCGCTCCGCCGATGGCTCCTCACGTCAGGAACGCCATCGACAGGAACGTCGCCGGCAAGGCAGCGCAGCCGAAAACGGCGCCGCAGCCGGGCGGCGTCAGGCCGGTCGCCCCGCATGTGCAGCAGGCGATACAGGCGCACGCGCCGGTGCAACCGGCAAATCGCAGCGTCCAGGCCAAACCGGCCGCCGTCGCCCAGGCGCGATTTTATGAACTGACCAACGAAGGGAAACTGGTGTTTCGCTGGTGGCCGATGACGTTGCGAACAGCGGGCTGGAAAAAGCACATCGATTTGTCGACCGGCAAACAGGCGATGAAGGATGGATACGGCATCTGGGAGTACACCGTCGCGAAAAAAACCAAAGCTCCCAGTTGTCCGACGCCGGCGTTCAAACCGATCAACAATTCTTTGAGGGTCGGCCGCCGCACCGCTTTTTTCGACAGTGCTCCCGCGAAACATGCGGTATTCGAGGTCAACGGCGTCGTCTATGGATTGGCCGGCGACTTCAATGCAGTCGGTCTCGCCCCTGACACGTCAAAATCATCGGTGTTCACCTGGGTCGACAAGGTCGTCTACATCACGACCGGCGAGGCGACGGAATTCTTCGACACGGCCAGAACGTCGGCCGAGCACCTCTGGTACGACCTCGTCCGGCAGAACTGCTATACGCCCGTGACGTCGGCCCTGACGAAGCTCCGGGATTCCGTTCAGGATGGCCAGTTGCGCAAAGATCTCGGGCTCATGCTCTCCTCGCTCGAGACCGACAACTACGGCAGTCTTGGAGTTGTGATCGACGTGGACGATTCGAACTTCGTCAAGACGGTCAAGAAACACGTCTGACCGTTACGCGCGAGCTGGCACCCTGTCGACAACGACGCACGAGGTTCGCCGCCGGAGCGCTGCATGCCTACGCCATCGCGCTCGCAGAAGCAGGGCGGCCGGAAACGGCCCGCTTTTTTCACATCGGCGCGTCCAATGCGTCCTTTTAGCAATACAGGAGGACGCCCATGCCCCCATTCACGTTGCGTTTTGCCAATCGATCCACGAGCACGCAGGATTGGATCATCCAGAATCTCGATCAGTTCACCCTTCAGCCGGACTTCGTTCGTGCCGCGAACGTGAATCTCAACAATGACTACACGTTCAACATCGCGGTGAATACGGACAATACCTTCACCGCAGCGGCGTTGACCTACACAGCGGCATCGAATACGTGGGCGTTGAACAGCCTGACGCCGCACGAATGGCAACTCGCCACGGCCGGCGCCGTGGTCACGGTGCGCTGCCTGTTGAACGCAACGGCAGCCGGCCATAGGGATCACAGCATCAGGTACGAAGCTTCGGAGCCGGTCGCTGACGAGAGCGCATGACGGCTCGTCCTAGGACACGGCGTCCGGTCCGCCGTGTGCGCGTCGCCTGCTCCAGTACATCGCGATGGCTGCACCGATCAATGCACCGACGGCATCCGGCAACAGGTCGGTGGCCCGGCACATACCGGTACCGGTTGCACCTTCCTCGAGCTCAATGAGCACCCCGACGGCCATCGTCGCGAGCACGGCAATCGGCAGTGCATAGCGGCTGCGACGAAACTGGATCCATGTCATGAGAGAGAAAGCCGACCAGAGGACGATGTGCTTGTACTTCATCAGCGAACCGACAGCCAGCTCGGTGGTGAACTGCATCTGACAAGGCGGCCGATGGAAGTGAAAACCGGTGCGGGCCGGAATCCAGATGAACGCAAGAACCACGAAGATTGCGTAAGCCCATCTGGCGCCGCGAAGAGCAAAGACAAAGAGGGCCAGCCAAGCGATGATTTCGATCGCTAAAAGCATGCGCTGACTGTATCAGCCGCGGCGCTTAAGATGCGGCTGCTGTAGGATTCGGCCGGATGAAACGGGCCGCAACGATCGTAGTCGTGCTGATGTTGGCTGCGTGTTCCTCACTGCCGCCGGCACGCGGCGGCGGCGAGCGGCCCCCGGGCCTGACACTCGAACTGCTCAAAGTGGACGACACGCCCACAGGTCAGATCGAAGCCACGCTCAGACTCGACAACGGTTCGTCCCGCCCCTTCTCATTTCGCGGCTATTCCCTGCAACGTCCTGTTGGCGGCACGGAGGTCCGGCATCACCTTCGGTGGCGGTCGGTTGTCCTGGCGGCCTGCGGGACCGGCCTGATGACGGTCACGCTCAACCCGGGGCAGAGCACCGTGCTTACAGTGCCGCTATGGGTTCGTGAGCCCGGACGGACATACGACGTTGCCCGCGTCGCGATCTGGGACGCAGACGGGTCGTTTGCGGTTCGTTCGGTTCCAATCCGAGTTCACGCCGGCTGGGCGAAACCGATCACGTTGCCCGCCGGATCGCGGACGAAGATCTCCGTCGCGCCGTACGGAGCCACGCGGCGCGGCACGACGATCTCCGCGTCCTTCGGAACCCGCGCGGCGACGGCGTCGAAGTCGTCGACTTCGATGTAGATCGCGGCGGCGCCGAGGGGGCGAGGGCCGGCGAGCGTGGCAGGGGTGTCTTCGCGCACGCTGGCGGTGCTCTGGTACATGACCTCGACGCTGTCGCGCACGAGGATCACGAATCCGATGTGGTCGCCATGCGGGACGGCGACGGCCTGCTCGAAGCCGAGGGCCTGCCAGAACGGGAGGACCGGCTCGATCGCGTCGACGATGAGAACGGGCGTGATTTTTTTGAACATGCCGACAACTTAGCGTCAGCGCGCGCCGCCGGATTGGAAAAATGGAACGGGCGTGGCGCGGGCCGTTGCGCGCGGCGCGCACGAGGCCCTCGAAGCGCATCACACGCGCGAACGTCTTCGGCGTCACGCCAACGTGCTGCAGAAACCGGCGCGAGAGGTGCTGGCGCGAGATGCCGATCTCCGCGGCGATGCGCCCGATCGGCAGGCGTCCGCCGGAGCGGGTGATCCAGGCGACCGCCGCATCGACGCGCGGATCGTGCTCGCCGAGGCGCCGCTTCGATGACGGCGATCCGGCCTGCGATCGATGGCTGCATCGCGATGCGCTCGGCGATGTTCGCCGCCTCGCTCCCCCACAGGTCAACTTGTTGATCAGTCAGCGCGGACAGCGGCATGCGGAAGAACGGATGCGCGCGGCCGGGACGAAAGCGGATGCCGACGGGCATCCCGCCTACGCCGAGTCGTTGATCAGACGCGACATCAGAGCGTCGATGCCGGCACCGCCGAGGCGATAGACCGTGCCGCGGGCGTAATGAACGCTGACGTAGGCGCTGGTGTCCTCCACGTTGACGACGAGGCGCATCCCGCCGCCGAGGATGCCGTACTCCGCGTACAAGCCGGCGGGATAGATGCCTTCGCCGTTGCCGTGTACGCCGCGGCCGCCGGCGCGCACCAGCGAGCGGCTGAGATACTCGATCACCGGGCGGAACGGCGAGTTGCGCAGCAACGCGATGTCGAGCACGCGCGCGCCGTTCTCGTCGACGTCGCTGCGGATCGAGCGCGCGCTCGAATAGGTGTACATCGCCGCGAGCAGCTCGGCCATGAATTCGTCGTTGTTGCAGAACTTGCGGATCGCGGCGTCATCCGCCCCCTTCAGCGCGCGTCCGAGGTGATCGGGAGGATCGCCGCCTTTGCCCGGACCACCTTTGCCGCCGAAGGTGAACCCCTGCGCGCGCTGAACCGTTCGCGAAAGCGGCTGCTGCATCCGCGCGCGCAGCTCCATCCGCGATGCCTCCGCCTCGAGGCCGTGCTCGTGCACGACCGCCACGCCGCCGGAGAACGGATTGCGGACGCGGCCCGCGCGCTGCTGCACGACATGCGTCAGCTCGTGCGCGAGGATCTGCCGTCCGCGCGCCGTGTGCGGATCGTACTGACCGGGGGCGAAGTGGACGTCCGAGCCCTGCGTGTACGCGACGGCGCCGAGGGCCGCGACGTGCGGCCCGACGTGGACGCGCACGTCGGAAAAGCTCGCACCGAAGATGCCCTCCATCATCTGCCGCACTTCAGGCTCGAGGCGGCGGCCCGCCGTCGCCGGCGCGCGCAACACGTGCGGCGGCAACTGCACCGCGTCCGCGCGGGGGTGCGCCGCCTGCCGCTGCACCGGTGCGGCCTTCTGCTGCACGGGCGCGCCGGAGAACGAGATCGCGTTGTTCACCCACTGCGGCCGGCTCGTCTTCGGCTGCACCGCGTCGCTCGATGCGCTTCTGCTGAAGCGCGGCAGACCGTTCGGGAAATAGCCCTGAATGACGTTCGCCGGCATGGTTCCTCCGTGCGTCCGATTTGAGTATGGCAATTATACGGGCGTATCATCTTCCGCACATCCATCAACGATCATGTCCACCCCTACCGATCGCGGTATACGGCCGACTCTCGGCGCAGCAGGGATCTCCTTCATCATCCTCCTCGCCGCGTTCGGCATCTACTACTTCGTCTACGCGGAACGGCAGACCGCCTACTTCTCGCATCGCGACCTGCGCATCCTCGGCACGGTCGCGCGGCAGCTCGAGGATTCGGACAAGACCCGCTTTACGCCCGACGTCCTCTTCGCGCAATCGGTGCTGCGCGTCTTCGACTCCGTCATGCTCGCCGACGCCGCCGGCACCATCACGCAGCGCAGCGGTGAAGAGCGGATCGCCACGCTCGACAAGCTGCAGACCACCGGCACGTGGGAGAAGCCGAAAGACATCGACCTCAAGCAGCTGCAGCTCCGCGCCGATCACCGCCGCATCGTGCTGCACGGCGACACCTATCACCTCTTCACGCAGCCGCTGAAGCTGGACGGAAAACCGTTCGTCCTGGCCGGCCTCGTCTCCGGCACGCACTTCAACCGCGAGAGCCTGACGATCTCCTACACGCTGATCCTCTGCGTGCTCGCGGCGCTGCTGCTGACCGTCTTCTCGATGCCGTTCCTGAAGCTGAAACTGATCGGCAGCCTGCACCGCGTCCGCCTCTCCGACGTGCTCGTCCTCGGCGTCTGCCTGATGTGCGCGGTGTCGGTGCTGACCATCGCGCTGCTCGACATGGTCACGTACCTCCGCCTCCGCTCGGAGTGCGACACGCAGCTGCGCCATCTGGCCGGCGACATCAACGCGCACGTGCATCGCGAGATCGACGGCGCACTCGGGGTGCTGATCCATCTCGACCGTTCCATCGCGCCGAAGCCGGGAGCGAAAGCGGCGATCGATGCGAAGGTGCTGAACGCCGACGCGATCCGGACCTATCCGTGGTTCCAGTCGATGTTCCGCATCGATCAGAGCGGCCACCTCGTGGAGCGCTGGTCCGCGCCGCGCGAGATGAAGAAGGACCGCGGCATCGGCATCGACGTCAACGACCGCGACTACTTCAACGACCTGAAATTCGGCCGCGAGTGGAACGACTCGGCGCGCGGCAAGTACACGCTCAACTCATTGCACTCGCTCTCGACGGGCGAGACGCAGGCGGTGATCGCGCGGCATCCCGAGCAGGGCGCACCGAACATCGCGGCGGTCGGCCTCGGCATCCCGATGATGTCGCTGATCAAGCCGGTGGTGGCGGGCGATTGCCGTTACGTCGTCGTCGACAACGAGGGCCAAGTGCTGTTCCACAGCGAGCCGCAGCGGAACCTCGCGGAGAACTTCTTCGACGAGACCGATCACGATCGCGCGCTGCGCGCGGCGGTGGCGGGGCGGCAGAACGAGCTGCTCGACATCCGCTACTGGGGCGACGATCAGCGCGCGTTCGTGGCGCCGATCCCGAACACGCCGTGGACGCTGATCACGTTCCGCAGCAAGGTCCTGCTGCGGACGCTGAACGTCGAGATGATCATGATCACCGCGGTCTTCATGCTCATCTACGCGCTCGGCTGCGCCATGACGCTGCTGACGATTGCGCTGCTCCGCCCGCGGTATCGCGCGCCGTGGCTCTGGCCCGACCCGGCCCGCGCGCACGATTACCGCCGGCTGATCGGCGCGTTCTGCTGCGTCGGGCTGGCCTTCCTGGTGAGCATCTACTCGATCCGGCCCCGCGAGCTGATGATCCTCGCGCTGGCGCTGCCGCTCATCGCGCTGGTGATCATGTTCCTGCGCCTGCATGGCGTGCGCGGCGTGTTCTCGATCGCGGCGGGGGCGCTGCTCGGCGCGCTGGTCGTCGTCTGGATCGCGGTCACCGTCTCTTCGGACGGCATCATGGAGCCCGACCTCTTCTGGAACCCGACGCTGCTGCGCCTGGTGATCCTCCTTTCCGGCACAACCGGCATCGTGATCGCGCTCCCTCCGCTCACCGCAAAGGAACGCGCGAAGACGCTCAGCACGCCCCACTACGTCGGCCTCGGCGCGATGCTGACCGTCATGCTGGCCATCCTCCCGACGATGGCGTTCTTCAAGGCGGCGTACAAGATCGAGCTGGAAAGCTTCGTGAAGTACGGCCAGCTGCGGATCGCGCGGCTGCTCGAGCAACGGACGAACGACATCGCCGCGGCGGGCGTCAACTCCGGCATCCGCGAGCCGTTGACCAATCGCATCGGCGAGAGCCTCGATCTGTACTACGACTTCTTTTTCGCGACCGATGTCCGCAGCATCGTGAAGCCGCTCGCGGCGAGCGCGGAGTGCGCGCATCGCTTCAAACAGGGGGCCGCCGGAACGCTGCGCGCGGCGGTCGAGGCGAGCGTGCTGCCGGGCTTCCTCGAGCCGCTGCTGCCGCAGTATTCGGACGACTCGGTGGCGATGCGCGAGCTGCATCACGACTCGTCGCGCGACAACCAGTGGCAATGGTCGCGCTGCGGCGCCGACCTCGACCTGCACGTCAACAGCGTCTACGGCCCGCAGACGTTCGTCGTGTCGCGGCTGCCGCATCAGGGACTGCACCTCGCCATGTTCGACGCCACGCGCGCCAGCCTGCCGTATGCGCCGATGTTCAAGCCGGAAGCGCATCGCGAGGATCCGAGCGTCGAGCCGGAGCTGATGACGCAGACGTTCGGCGGCGTGATGCTGCTGTTCGTCGTCGTGATGTACGTCGCGGTGATCTACACGATGATCCGCTTCATGCTGCACTACGTCTTCCTGGTCGACGTGCGGAAGCCGGAGACGCTCGCGCCGGACGAGCAGATCTGCGGCACATTCGGCGGCAACCTGATGATCCTGGCGCGCGACCGCGAGTCGGCGCTGCGCTCGGTGAAGCGCGACGATTTCATCGAGGTGCAGCTGGCCGACCTGCAATCGCATCCGCACGAGTCGTGGGCGAAGATCATGACGCGCATCGACCAGGAGCCGCCGGAGCGCGGCGTGCTGATCACCGACTTCGACGCGCCGGCGACGAGCGCCGATTTCGGCAAAGCGAAGCTGCACTTCCTCGAACGGCTGATGAACCATCACGGCCGCAGCGTCTTCGCCATCACGCTCACCTCGCCGTGGGTCGTGCTCGACGAAGCGTGCGGCGATACGGCCGCGTACGAGCGGTGGCAGGCGGTGCTGCAGCGGTTCGAGCTGCACATCGACGAGCGGCGCCGCAAGCCGCGGCCGCAATCGACGGTGACGCTCGGCGAGGCGCTGATCCCGGCCGTGAAACGTCTGTGGAACGACGTGAGGCGGAGGAAGCTCGACGACGCGTTCAACGGCTCGAGCGGCCAGGCCGAGGCACTCATCCTCCGCGAGACCGGTCACGACGAGTTCCTGCAGAAGCTCGGCGCGTACCTCCGCGAGCGCAACGTGCGCGGGCAGGAAGAGATCTACGACGAGCTCGGCGACCGGGCCGCGGCGTACTACGCGAGCATCTGGACGTCGTGCTCGCGACAGGAAAAAGTGGTGCTGCTGAACGTCGCCACCGACGGCTTCGTGAACGCGAAAGACCGCGCCCTGCTGCGCCGGCTGATGGCGCGCGAGCTCGTCACCCGCGGCCCCGATTTCTCCGTGATGAACGAGACGTTCCGCCGCTTCGTCTGCAAGCAGGACCGGCGGGAGCTCGCGGCCGGGCTCGAGGATGAACGCGACGGCAACGCGTGGGACAACCTGCAGAAGCCGCTCGCGATCGGCGTCGCCTGCTTCGCGATCTTCTTCTTCTCCACGCAGCGCGAGATGTTCGACGTGACGATGGGCGTGGTCACCGGCCTCGCCGGCGGCATCCCGGCGTTCCTCCGCGTGATGGGGATGTTCCTCGACCCGCAGTCGGCGGTCAAAGCAGCGTCGGGCCGCTGATCGCCGCGTTCTCCGCGAAGCGCGACGGCCGCAGCGGCGTGATGTCGATCGACGTCGGCACGCCGGCGATGAGCTCCGCGACGAGGCGGCCGATCGCCGGCGCGTGCATCACGCCATGTCCGGACGAGCCGTTCGCCAGGAAGAGGTTCGCGTACGGGACGGAGCGGCCGACGATGGCGTGATGATCGGGCGACATCTCGTAGAAGCCGGACCACGCTGCGGCGCGATCGATCGCTACGTTGCGCAGCGGCGGCACGCGCTCGCGCGCCGGAGTTTCGACGTCGCGCTCCGGCGAGAGCAGCAGCACGCGGCCATCGCGCACGCGGAGGTGAAAGCCGTCCTCGCACCAGATCGTCATCGGCATCGACTCGGGCAACACGTCGGTCGCGACCGTCGGCACAACATGCCGCTCCAGCGGCTCGACCGGCACGTCGCCGAACGGCGCCGCCCACGCCCCTGCCGCGTTGACGAAGACATCGCCTTCGATCTCGCCGCGCCTGGTCTGCACGGCGAGGACGCGATCGCCGTCCGTGCGCAGGCCATGTACCTCGACGCCGAATTCGATCCGCGCCTCGCGGGCGTAGCCGCGCAGGATGGCCATCGGCGCGATGAAGCCGTCGCTCGGACAGAACGCGCCGCCGATGATCAGCGGATCGCCGATGGCCGGATTGAGCTCCCGCGCTTCGCGCGCGTCGATCATCCGCGCTTCGCTGAGTCCGCACGCATGCTGCACCCGCTGCGCCTCGCGCAACACCCGCATCGTCTCCTCGGCGCGCGCCAGAAACAGATAGCCGTGCGGTTGATAGCCGAACTCGGCACGCGCGCGGAGCTCGTCGCGCGACAGGAGGGAGAGGCGGACGTTGATCTCGGTGGCGAACTGGGCGCGGAAGCCGCCGGTGGCGCGCGCGGTGCTGCCGGCGCCGAGCTCGCTGCCGCGGTCGAGGACGAGCACGTCGCGAATGCCGCGTCCGGCGAGGTGTGCGGCGATGCTCACACCCATCACGCCGGCGCCGATGATGACGACTTCAGCCTTGTTCACGGCACCTCGATTGCTCTTAATGATCGCATGCGCCTCATGCCCATCGACGTGTTCATCCTCGACTACTTCCGGCGCAACGCACGCGTGCGAGTCGAGCTCAGCGAGCTCACGACGCGTTGCGGCACGTACGATTGCGGCGACATCGAGCAGGCGCTGACCAGGCTCGAGCATCAGGCGCACATGCTGCGCCGCATCAGCGACGGGCACGAGTGGCTGGAGCTGACGCGCGAAGGGCGCAAACACGCGGGGCTCGCCGCCGCGGAAAGCCTCGAGCGGCTGGAGCCGCCCGAGGCGCGAGCGTAAAAAAAACATGACCCTCGCCCCGCTTGCGGGGAGAGGGTGGCGCGCAGCGCCGGGTGAGGGGCCGTGCGACGTGCGAAGGGCTACCCCCTCATCCGCCTGCGGCACCTTCTCCCCCGCGCGGCGGGGGAGAAGGAAATTACGCATCTACCGCGCGAGCACGTCGTGCATCGCGTTGATCGTGATCGCCTTCGGCTTCATCGGCAGCGGCACGTCGAACTCGACCGGCTTCGAGATGTTGCCCAGCATCGGGATCGTGGCCAGGCGGACGATCTGTCCTTTGTCGAACGTCACGTAGAGCGGGACGATCGTGGCGAAGTCTTCCGGCACCTGCGACTGCGAGAGCGTCGCCTTGATGTGGTACTTGCCGCCGCCGATGTCGGTGGCGTCGGCGGTCACGTCGAGCTTCGGGATCGCCGTGCCGTAGACCCATTGGCTGAAGAACCAGTCGAGGCTGCCGTTGCCCTGCAGGTCCATCTGTCGCGGCATGTGTTTCTCGATCACCTTCTGGAAGTCGCGCGTGCTGGCGCTCTTCCCCGAGTACGTCTGCGCGTACTCCGTCATCGCCGCGGCGAACGCCTCGTCGGGATTCTTCTTCGAGCGGTCCTGCATCGCCATCCGCAGCATGTGCAGCACGTAGGCGCCCTTTTCGTAAACGATGATGTCGTACGCCGCCGGGTCCTGCCAGGTCGAGAGGCGGTATCCGAGGGCGATGGGGCCGGCCACGTCGTTGGTGATCGTCGCGCCGCGCGGACGCTCCAGGATCTCGTGGCGCTTCTTCTCCCACAGCTTGTTGTAGTTCGCCCAGCCGTTGGCCTGCTGCATCACCAGCGCGGCGGTGAACTCGGCGAAGCCCTCGTTCAGCCACGCGTCGTGATACGTGCGCGCGTCGACCTGATGTCCCCACCACTGATGCGCGAACTCGTGCGGTCCGACCAGGTCGACGAAGTCCTTGAGGCCGTTCAGGCCGAGCGTGTTGCGCGTCGTGCCGTCGAGGAACGCGACGTACGGCAGGTAGATCAGCGACGGCCAGGAGAGGCCGAAGCTCCACTCCGACTGCTGCGTGATGGCCACGTGCTTCGAGGTCGCGAGCGGACCGAAGAACGCGTTGCCGGTGCGCGCCGTGTTGATGCCGTCGGCGAGTGCCGACTGCGCCAGCCGCGCGGTGTCGATCCGCACTTCCGTCGGGCCGGTGGCGAGGCCGAAGCCGCTCATGTCACCGTTGCCGTTCGTTGCCGCCAGGTACTGGTTGATCTGATTGATGATGTCGGGCGTGCCGGGATTCGTGTAGACGTCGATGGTCATGCCGCTCGTGGTGTCGGCATTCGACATCTTCTTGAACTTGCCGTAATTGAATCCGGCCACGCGCAGCGGCACCGTCGATTTGAAAACCTCGACGCGCGTGTCGCCCTCGACCTTGTTCGAGACTTCATCGCCGACCGCGACGACCTGGAACTTCTGGGGGCAGTGGAACGTGAGGTCGTACGTCGCCACGTCTTCGAGCGGATGGATGTTCGCGTACCAGCTCTCGCGGAAGCCGACGGAATAGTTGCCGTCGCCGGCGTCGCTCAGCACGTCGCGTCCGCCGTAGACGACTTTCAGGAGGTATTTCTCGCCGGACTTCAGCGGCTGCGGAAAGACGATCGCGGCGTTGTCGTCCTCGTCTTCCTTCTCCTGGATCCACGGCACCGGCGCCCAGTTCGGCGTCGCGGCGGGAGACCACGTCGCTTCGCTGATGCGCAGCTTGCCGCCGAGGTCGATCGGCAGGACGCGGATGCCGTCGGTGAGGACGGTGAAGGTGGCGGTCGTCGTGCCGGAAAGATCGCCGCGCGTGCCGGCGATCTTCGAGTCGACCGTGAAGTTCTCCGCGTCGACGTCGTCTTTGCGGTATGCCGCCTTCCCCGCGTCGACCTCCGATTTCAGGTGCTGCTGATACCAAGTGCCGCCTTTGGTCTGGTCGAGGATGGCGAGGCGCGTCTCTTCGCCGCTGGCGTCGACGCCGAGCGGATCGACGCGCATCAGCGCCGGGCCGTACTTCGTGCCGCCCTTGAGCCAGGCGAAAAAGTACGCGTCCTTTTCGCCGTTGAGCAGCGTGCGCAGGAGGCGGATCTGCTCGTTCGACTGCAGGTCCTTGCGCTGCCGCTTCATCCACTCGTCCCACACGCCGTTCGCGCGGGAGTCGGGAGTGCCGGCCTTCGGCTCGCCCGCGGCCTTGATCAGGTCGGGGCCGAAGAAGACGGCGGTCTCGAACTTGTCGGTGAGCTTGGCCAGCTTGTCGTCGCCGCTGTTGAGTTGCAGCGAGCGGAGATCGAGCTTCGTCGCCGGCGTGAGCTCGTAGGTGCCTTGTCCGACGAAGACCGCGCCGGGCGTTTTGCCGTCGACCGGCGTGAGGAGATGCAGTGTGCCGGTCAGCGTAATGTGGAAGACGTCCTTGTCGAAGGTGAAGCCCGAGAGGGCGATGGTGCGGCCGTCCGGACGCGATGCGCGGAGGGCGGTGTAAGTCGGATCGGAGTCAGCGAACAGGCTGGTCGCAAATAACGCGGCCGCCACGGCGAAAGCTCGCGCGAGGCGCATAGGGGGGATTTCCTTTCAAGGTGAGTAACGGACCTGCGGATGGCAGGATATCAGGATTACCCGCGCCCGGCCTGCAGCCCGAGGTACATGAGCGTCGGATCGACCGGCGAGAAAACGATCGCATTGAAGCCGGGCAGGAAGTTGCGCGTGTGCGTGACGTTGCCGCCGGCCTCGACGCGATAGAGATCGGTGATCGGCTCCGGATCGGACACACCGTGGCTGTAATAGAGGATGTCGGGATCGGTCGGATGCGCCGCCATGACCGGTCCGTTCTGCATCTCGACGTCTTTGCTCTCGGCCACGACCTGCGTGAACGTGCGGCCGCCGTCGGTGGAGCGGTGCATGGCGTGAACGCCGGACTGGGTCTCGACGGCCACGGCCCAGATGACATTCGGATCGGCCGGCGAGATGGCGAAGTTCATCACGTTGTAGTTGTTGCCGAAGGAGGTGCGCACCCAGTTGCGGCCGCCGTCGAACGTGACGTAGGCGCCGCCCGCGAGGCGTCCTGCGATGATGTGGTTGATGTTCGCGGGATCGAAGGAGAAGCGGTAGACGAGCGTGTTCGCCTGCCGCGGCAAGGCGCTGATCTGCGACCAGCTGTCGCCGCCGTTGACGCTCTCCCAAAGCTGGCCGTCGGGATCGCCGATGCGGACGTGATTGCCGTCGGCCGGATTGGTCCCGACCCCGACGATCGCCGCCGGCGCCTTCAACACCTGCGGTCCGTGCGCGTCGTAACGAAGCATCCACTGCGCGTTGTCCGACCAGGCGAACGCCCGCCCACCGCGCGCCGCCGTGATGGTCGGCGGAAACGGCGTCTCCCAGTCACCGACCGCCTGCCACGAGCAGCCGTAATCGTTCGAGATCGATAAGGTCGACTTGTGCCACGACAGCATCCCGCCCGGCGTATCGAGCACCGCGAGCCCATACGTCCGCGCGTTCCCACTGAGCGGCTGCGCGACAACGGCCAGCGTGCCCCCCTCGTCCCGCGTGAACGTCACGCCCGGCGTGCCATTGACGATGGTGCAGCCGGGGAAGGGGGTGGGCGGCGTGGTGGCGCGCCGGCGCTGCGCGGCGAGCGGGAGGGAGAGAGCGAGGGCGAGGAGGAGGGTGAGGTGGCGCATTTCGTTGGCAGTTGTAGTTGGCCGTTGGCAGTCGTTATGGTTACGGTCTCGAGTTGAGCTCGCGGATGATGCCGTTGATCAAACGGGCGACGTCCGTGGCTTCGGAAGTGAGTCTAATGGCATCTGTATCGGCGATGAATCCAATCCGCTTCGCGATCTCGACCTGCGTCTCCAGCTCGTACACCGACCCGCGGGCCTGCATGAGAAACCTTCGATAGTCCGGCAACGTTCCACGTCCACACCCTTCCGCCACATTGCTCGGTACTGATACGGACGCGCTCCGCATTTGTTGTGCGAGGCCGAACTGCTCGTACTTCGGGAATGCCTCACAGACGCGATACACGTTGACCGCAAGGTCGACACCCTTCTGCCATGCAACGAGTTTTGTGAATTGACTGCTCATATTCGCGTGTGTGGTGCGCGAAGAGCACAGGCCGAGAGAGGAAACCAAATCCGCGTGCATCCTACCTCGGCCTCCTGCCAACAGCCAACTGTCCACTGCCAACAACCCACTCGTCACAACCGTGTTACTCCCTCCCTTCCGCGAACTGCTAATCTCCCGGCAAAGGAAACCTCCATGCGTCGAGCGGCCGCGGCAGTGCTGATCTTCCTCACCTGCATTTCACCCGTGGCGAGCGCGCAGCAGCAGCTCGTCGAGAGCATCGAGGTTCGGGTCACGAACGTCGACGTCGTCGTCACCGACAAACAAGGCAATCCGATCGTCGGCCTGACCAAAGACGATTTCGAGATCTACGAGAACGGCAAGCTCCAGCCGATCACCAACTTTTACGAAGTCCGGCCGCAGTCGGTGAACACGGTCGCCGGCCTGCCGTCGCCGTCGCCCGCCACCACCAACGAAGAGGCGACGCTCGCGCCGGCCGAGGTGCGGCAGCGGCGGATCATCTTCTTCATCGACAACCAGTCGCTCCATCCGCTGCGGCGCAACGAGGTCTTCGCCTCCATCGAAAAATTTTTCGACAAGCTGTTCCAGCCGGGCGACGAAGCGATGATCGTGACGTGGAACCGCGGCCTGAAGATGGTCTCGCCGTTCACCGACGACGCCGACCGGCTGCGCGGGACGCTGAAAAAAGTGTCGCTGGTGACGGGCGGCGGCGTGGCCCTCGCGGTCGACAAAGAGCGCCTCAAGAACCAGGTACAGTCGCTGCTCGAACAGGCCAGCGCGGGGCGCAGCACCCAGGCGAGCTCGCGCGACGACGCCTATCAGCAGGCGCTCAGCATGACCCGTGCGTATGCCGACGATCTCTACATGAACGAGAAGCGTCTGACGATCGCGATGTCGACGATGCTCACGACGCTGGCCGGCCTGGAAGGAAAGAAGGTCATGGTCTTCGTCGGAGCGCAGCTTCCCGACAAGCCGGGCCTCGACATGTTCCAGTGGGTCGACCAGCTCTTCAACTCGGCCATCCCCGTCTTCGTTCGCGAGGCCAGCCGGTACAGCCTCGGAACGGAGCTGGAGAAAGTGGCCAAGCAGGCCAACGCCAACAACGTAACCATGTACATGATCGACGGCGCCGATCCGACGAAGGGGACGATGTCCGACGCCACGACGAACGAGCAGATGGATCCGACGGTCGACTTCCTCGATTTCACCAACACGGCGAATGCGTTCGGCTCGATGGCGAAGATGACCGGCGGCATCGCGCTCATGCGCACCAACAACTTCGACCTGGCCCTCAGCACCGTGGCTCGCGACCTCGGCTCGTACTATTCGCTCGGCTATCGCCAGGCGGACGAAAAGCCGGGAGACCGCAAGATCGTGGTCAAGACGAAGAACCGCGAGTTCAAAGTCCGGTCGCGGCAGACCTACGTCGCCAAGACGGCGGACGAACAGACGAAGGACCGCGTGATGTCGAATGCGTTCCATTCGCACGTCAAGGGCGAGATTCCGATCACGCTGACCACCGGCCAGCCGTTGCCGCAGGGCGGGCGCTTCAAGGTGCCGGTGCGGATCTCGTTTCCGTCGACGCTCACGCTGCTCCCCGACGGCCAGAATCTCGTCGGCGGCTTCACCGTCTACTTCGCGGTGGTCGACGAGAACGGCGGGTTGTCGCCGGTGAGCAAACGGAGCGTGCCGGTGAAACTGCCGCAGAGCGCCGAGGCGGCGCTGCGCAGCAAGCCGATCTCGTTCACCGCCGAGGTGGTGGTCGGGCGGGGTGAGCACTACATTTCCGTCGGTGTCGTCGACGACGTCGCCAGCTCCGCCGGTTACGCCCGCACGCGCGTCGCCGCGCGCTGATTTCTCATCGGAGGGAAGAGATTTGTTCAAACGATTCTTCGCAGCAGTGCTCGTGTTGTCTGCCGTGACCGCGTTCGCGCAGGAGAAAAAAGAAACACCGAAAGAACCGGCCAAGGAGCCGCCGAAGGAAACGTCGAAGGAGACCGCGAAGGACAACGTCTCGACGACGCAGCATTCGGTCCGCATCGGCGGCGAGACGATCAACTACACCGCGCGCGCCGGCACGATCGTCATCAAGGACGAAGACGGCAACCCGAAGGCGAACATCTTCTTCACCGCCTACACGAAAGACGGCGCCGACGCGGCGAAGCGTCCGATCACGTTCGCCTTCAATGGCGGTCCCGGCTCTTCGTCCGTGTGGCTGCACATGGGCTGCCTCGGACCGAAGCGCGTCGCGTACGGCGATGACGAGGGCCACGCCGCGCCGCCGCCGTCGCATCTCGTCGACAACGAGTCGTCGATCCTCGACGTGACCGATCTCGTCTTCATCGATCCGATCACGACCGGCTACAGCCGCGCGATCCCGGTCAAGGAAGACACGCGCTACCACGGCTTCGAAGGCGACCTCGAATCGGTCGGCAGTTTCATCCGCCTCTGGATGACGCGCTACAACCGCTGGAGCTCGCCGAAGTTCATCGCCGGCGAGAGCTACGGCACGACGCGCGCCGCGGGGCTCTCCGGCTGGCTGCAGGACAACGGCATCTATCCGAACGGCGTGATCCTGATCTCGTCGATCCTCAACTTCGAGACCGCGCGCTTCGAGAGCGGCAACGACCTGCCGTACGAGCTTTTCCTCCCGACCTACACCGCCGTCGCCTGGTATCACCACAAGCTGCCGGCCGATCTGCAGGCGAAGCCGGTCGCGGACGTGGTGGCCGAGGTGGAGCAGTTCGCCAGCGGACCGTACGCGAATGCGCTGATGCGCGGCGATGCGATCAGCGACGCGGAGAAGAACGACATCACGCAGAAGGTCGCGCGCTACACCGGGCTGAAGCCGGAGTACGTCGCGCAGTCGAACAACCGCATCCGCATCGACCGCTTCGACAAGGAGCTGCTGCGCGATCAACGGCGCACCGTCGGCCGCTACGACGGCCGCTTCATCGGGATGGATCGCGATGCCGCGGGCGAGCGCATCGACTACGACCCGTCGTACTCCGCAGTGCACGGCAGCTACACCGCGAATTTCAACGACTATGTCCGCCGCGAGCTGAAGTTCGAGAGCGACCTGCCGTACGAGGTCCTCACCGGCCGCGTGCGTCCGTGGTCGTTCGACAAATACGAGAACCGCTTCCTCGACGTGAGCGAGACGCTGCGCCAGGCGATGACGGAGAACCAGTACCTCCGCGTCTATGTCGCCAACGGCTACTACGATCTGGCCACGCCGTTCGCCGCGACGAAGTACACGTTCGCCCGCGGCCAGTTCGAGCCGGAGGTCCGGAAGAACGTGTCGATGGGCTTCTACGAGGGCGGCCACATGATGTACATGGACCGCCGCGCGCACGCGAAGCTGAAGAAGGACCTCGCGGCGTTCATCACCGCTGCATTTCCTCCGCAACCTCAATGATCCTCTGACGAATCACGTCGCGTCCGGCCGGCAGCGGCCGGGCGCGGCGGATCGCATCGCCCAGCACTTCGAACACGCGCAGCGCGACGTAGGCGCTCAGCGGCGCGGCGATGAGCAGCCACGGCCAGAGCAGCGCGTACAGAATCCACGTCACCGGAAAGAGCGTCGCCGCGGCGATGAACTTGATCGTGGCGACGATCTCATCTTCGTCGGTCAACCGCTTCGACAGGAATCCGATCAGCCGATACGTCGGGTAATTGATGATCGCGCCGGCGATGGCCAGCGGCAGCAGCACGATCGACACGAGCACCGCCGGCAGCGACACGCGCGCCGGCACCTCGTGGATCTCGAACTTGCGGATCATCGACTCGAGCTCCGCCAGCCGCGCCGGATCGTGCTCGCGGAGATAGTGATAGCCGTCGACGAAGCGCCGCCGCAGCTCGAACTCGTTCTCCAGGCTCTGCTCGTCGTCGCCCGAAAAAATCTCCTCGCCGCGCGCGATCAACTCCAGCGCCGCGAGCGAATCGGCCTGCAGCGTGACCTCCGCAAGTCCGCGCTCGATCGTCCGTGTCAGCTCGTCGACCGCTTCCGGCGGCGGCTCGCCGTCCGCGCCGATCGCCGCCGGCGCAACGGTGATCGGATCGCCGAAGTAGACCAGCGCCGAGCTGCGGAACGTCGTCTTCGACGTGTAGTAAATCCCCGTCGGCACGATGACCTCGGGGCATCCGCATCCGAGCGCGATGCGCGCCGCGCCGGTCTTCAGCTCGCGCAGTTTCGCGTCGCTGTGCGTCGTCCCCTCCGGAAAAATCGCGATGCTGCCGCCGCGCGCGAGCAGCGTGCGCGCGAGCATGAACGTCTCCGCGTTCGTCCCTTTCGTGTTGTCCTGCTTGCGGTAAACCGGAATCGATTCGAACGCGCGCGCCACGAAGCCGATCAGCGGATAGCGGAACAGTGGCGCCTTCGCCAGGAACGAGATCGGCCGCGGCACGAAGCTGAGGAGGAACAGCGGATCGATCAACCCGTTCGGATGATTGACCGCGAAGATCACGCCTCCTTCGCGCGGGATGCGGCGGCGTCCCACCAGCTCGATGCGGCGGAAGAAGATCCGCATGATGAGGCGGATCACCGCCGTCGTGACTCTACGCATCGCGCACTTTGCGAGCCGCGGCATACGTCCAGATCACGCCCGAGATCAGGATGGCCACCGGCACGATCAGGAACGCGCTGGCCAGGCCGTGCAGGTCGGAGAGATAGCCGATCAGCGGCGGCGACGGCACATCGCCGAGGATGTGCATCATGAAGATCGAGAGCGCCACGGCGCTGGCGCGCTCCGTCGGCGATACGAGGTTCACGATCGCCGAGTTGATCGGACCGGTCGAGGCGAAAACGAGGATCTCCGCGATCACGATCGCCGGCATGTAGACCGACTTGTTCGTCTGCGTGAACGCGACCCACGTCACCGGCGCCGCGAGCAGCATCGAAATGCCGCACACCCAGAGATACGCCTGCTTCGTTCGTTTCAGCAGCCAGTCGCCGAGCCAACCGCCGAGGAACGTCCCGATGAAGCCGGTGAAGACGACGATCGCGCCGAAGCTGATGGTCGCGTCATGGCGCGAGAACCCGCGCACCCGCTCGAAAAACGACGGCGTCCAGAACGCCAGTCCGCCGAGCGCGAACGTGTACGCGGCGTAGCCGAGGCACGCCAGCATGTACTGCGAGTTGCGCGTGAGGTGGAGGTAGGCGCGGATCGGCGTCCGCGTTTTCATGTCCGCTTGCGGCGGGTCGTAATGGCCGCGCGGCATCTCCTTCACGGCGAGCGTGAGGAGGGCGAAAAGGAGCCCCGGAAATCCGGCGATGAAGAATGCCGCACGCCAGCCGAAATGCTGGTCGAGCAGTCCGCCGACGATGTAGCCGGCCGCGGAGCCGATGGGGATCGCGCAGAAGAAGATGGCGAAGACGCGGCCGCGCTTCTCGATCGGGAAGTGATCGGACAGCAGCGCCGGCGCGATCGTCCCGTACGCCGCCTCGCCGACGCCGACGAGCGAGCGCGCCGTAAACAATGATGCGAAGCCGCGCGCGAAGCCGCCGAGGGCCGTGGCCAGGCTCCAGATCGCGACGCCGAGCGCGATCAGCGGCGGACGTTTTTTGCGGTCCCCCAAACTTCCGAAGATGGGAGACGTAATTGTGTAGACGACGACGAAGCCGACGGCGATGGCGCCGAGCTGCGTGTCGGTGAAGTGCAGCTCCGATCGTTTGATCGATTCGAGGATCGCCGCGAGCATCATGCGGTCGAGGTAATTGAACAGATTGATGAACGTCAGGATGGTGAGTGCGAACGCGGCGGCGCGGCGTGCATCGACATCAGGCGTTGTCGGCATTCGTTAACAGTGTAGTGGCAGGCGCGCCATAGTCGCGCTGTATCATCGAGACTCGACGACACATCATGAAACGGCTCTCTCCCTGGCTCGCATTCGCCGGCGGCATCATCGTCCTGGCGCTGGTGATTCCCCTGTTCCAGCCGGCGCAGCCGCACGACGTGCGCGTGACGCGAGCCGAGGCGCAGCGCATCGCCGATGAAGCGGCAGCGCAGCTCGGAGTGGCGCCGCACACGCTCTGGTCGGCGATGAGCTGGCGCAGCTCGCCGCTGCTCGATCGCGAGCTGGAAAAACATCCGAAACGCCGCGACGCCGCGGCCCAGGATCCGGTGCTCGGTCCGCGCCTCGGTGCCTATCACATCGCGTACTACCAGAAGAACGTGAGCAAGTTCCCGCCGTACGCGTTCGTGATGGTGAGCGGGCGGACGGGCGAGGTGATCGCGTCGCACCTGCGGCTGCGTCCCGAGATCGCCGGCACGCATCCGACCGAGCAGCAGCTCCGCGCGCGAGCCGACGCGTTCGTCCACTCGCGCGCGTTCGCCGGCGCGCCGAATCCGCAGTTCGAATCGGCGCGGCCGACCATCCTCCGCACGCGGACCGACTGGGTCTTCCGCTATCGCGTGGCGTCGACGTTTTCGGTCGGCAAGGTCGTGCCGCTGCTCAATGTCTACTTCGTCGGCGACCGCTTCGTCGGCTGGGACCTCTCCGAGGAGTACAACGACGGCCGGTCTTACGACGGCGACAACGGCAGCGACATCGCAATCTCGCTGGTCCGCTTCGCCACGATGTTCGCGGTGCTGCTGATCCTCCTCCTCATCTTCCTGCCGAAGTATCACGCCGGTGAAGTGGGCGTGGAGACCGCGTCGGTGCTGTTCGCCTGCACGTTCGGACTGCTGATCATCGCCGACATCGCGATCCACGGCCCGGCCGCGGAAGGCGTCGGCATGGGCGGGATGGACGCGCGCCTCACGTCGTTCGCGCAGATGGGCTTCAAGATGCTGTTCGTCGACCTGCCGATGTCGCTGCTGATGTTCCTGGCGTGGGCGGTCGGCGAGAGCGTGGCGCGTGAGCGGTGGGGCGATCGCCTCGCGTCGTTCGAAGCGCTGCTGCGCCGCGACCCGATCAACGCGACGGTCGGCCGCTCGGTGATGCGCGGCCTGCTGACCGCGCCGGCACTCGCCGCGGCGGCCTTCACGATCGCCGCCGTTCCGCTTCTCCTGAAATTCGCCTATCCGGACATCGGCACCGGCACGCAATACGTCCTCTACCTCGGCGGACCGCTGACGCTGATCCTCTGCGGGGCGCTCGACGCGCTGCTCCTGCCGATCGGCGCACTCCTCGGCGTGCTCGCGTTCGCGTCGCGCCGCCGCGTGCTGTGGGCCGGCGTCATCGTCGCCATCATCCTCGGCGTCGCCGGCGGCATCTGCGAAGTGCCGATCACGCCGACCGTCGAGCGCTTCGCGTTCGGCTTCGGCGGCATCGCCGCGGCGATCGCGATCTTCCTCGCGACCGACCTGCTGACCACCGTCACCGCGGTCTTCTTCGGCGCGATGCTGCTGTATGGATTGCCGCTGATGACCGAGGCGCGCGGCGAGCTGCTGAGCGGCCTCGTGGTCTCGTTCGGCGCACCGCTGCTGATGGCCATCGCGTTCAGCGTCGCTGGCCTGATGACGAAGCGCGAAGTGGTCTACACGCACGATGACCTCGCGCCGCACGTGAAGCGGATCGTCGAGCGCGAACGGGTCAAGGCGGAGATCGACGCGGCGAACCGCATTCAGGCGGCGCTGCTGCCGCTCGACGTGCCGGAGCTCGCGGGCGCATCGGTCGCGTCGCACTATCGCGCGGCGACGGAGATCGGCGGTGACTACTTCGACTTCCTGCCGCAGCCGAACGGCGAGATCGGCATCGCGTTCGGCGACGTCTCGGGACACGGACTGACCAGCGGCATCGTCATGGCGATGGCGAAGGCGGCGCTGCTGGTGCAGGTCGGCGCCGACGCATCGCCGAAGGTCGTGCTCGAGGTGCTGAACGACATCGTGATCAGGACCGCGCCGAAGCGGATCCTGATGACGTTCTTCTTCGGCCTGCTCGATCCGGTCACGCACTCGCTCCGCTTCGCCTCGGCCGGCCATCTCGATCCGTACGTCTTCCGCGCCGCGACGCGCCGGATCGAGCCGCTCTCGTCGTGGGGTTTCCCGCTCGGCGTCCGCCGCCGCGATCCGTTCCGCGAGCATTCCGCCGAGTTCTCCGCCGGCGACCGCCTCATTCTTTATAGCGATGGGCTGATCGAGGCGGTGGACGACGACGGCGAGCCGTTCGGCTTCGACCGCTTCGAGCGCGTCCTCGCCGATTCCGGCCACATGGGCGCCGACGAGATCAAGAAGTCGCTCCTCGCGGCCGTGCGCAAGTTCACGCACAACCGTCCGCCGGAAGACGATCAGACGCTGGTCGTCGTGTCATTCGACGAAGTCGCGGAGCAGCGGCCGTTCGTGCGCGGAGCGGTCCACGCGGTGGCGGCCGAGACGGTGAACTGATCGGCGGGTAGGGATTTTGCCGCGGCGCGGCTCTCCTCAGTGAACCACCAAAGGAGAGTCACTCATGAGCGATCGCGGAACCGCTGTATTCATTGTTGCGCCCGGCCTCGGATCGACCGCGGCCATCATCAACGTCAGCTTCGATGCGCCGTCGAACTGCGTCGGCGGACAAGCCGGCTTCTCGAACGTGCCGGCGGCGACGTCGGGCGACCCGTACAGCGCGGCCGTCAACTTTCTGCCGGCGAGCTCCGGTCCGTCCGCCGTGCAGATCGCCGGCCTCTACCAGAGCTGCATCGTCTGGGCGCTGGTGAACGTTCCGACCGGCAGCACGATCTCCGGCTCCGTCCAGCTCCAGCAGCCGCTGACGCAGGACCTCAAGATCCAGACATTCACCGGCGGCAACTTCACGCTCCCCGCCGGCCAGACGTCCGGCACGTTCAGCTTCCCCTTCGACGCCACGCAGACCCTGAGCGCGTCCGCAAAGTCGATGACACCGTCAGTCAACGCATAAGCGTAAATGTGGGGCGGGTTCTCCAACCCGCCCTCCGCCCTACATTACAATCCGCCGCTTATGGCCCAACCCGAACCGAACAAAATCATCTACTCCATGGTCGGAGTCTCGAAGTTCCATGGAAAGACCAAGCAGGTCCTGAAGGACATCTACCTCTCGTATTTCTACGGCGCGAAGATTGGCGTCATCGGACTGAACGGCTCCGGCAAGTCGTCGCTCCTGCGCATCCTCGCCGGCGTCGACAAAGACTTCCTCGGCGAGACCGTCATCTCCCCCGGCTACACCGTCGGCTTCCTGGAGCAGGAGCCGCAGCTCGACAACTCGAAGACGGTCATCGAGATCGTGCAGCAGGGCGTGCAGCCGGTCATCGACCTGCTGAAAGAGTTCGACGAGATCAACAACGCCTTCGCCGATCCCGACGCCGACATGGACAAGCTGATGGACCGCCAGGCGAAGGTGCAGGACAAGCTCGACGCCGCCGGCGCGTGGGACCTCGACTCGAAGCTCGACATGGCCATGGACGCGCTGCGCTGTCCGCCCGGCGACACCTCGATCGCCACGCTCTCCGGCGGCGAGAAGCGCCGCGTCGCGCTATGTCGTTTATTGCTACAGGCGCCCGACATCCTCCTCCTCGACGAGCCGACCAACCACCTCGACGCGGAGTCGGTGGAGTGGCTGGAAAAACATCTGCAGCAATACGCCGGCACCGTCATCGCCGTCACGCACGACCGCTACTTCCTCGACAACGTGGCCGGCTGGATCCTCGAGCTCGACCGCGGTGAAGGCATTCCGTGGAAGGGCAACTACAGCTCGTGGCTGGAGCAGAAGCAGGAGCGGCTGCGGCGCGAAGAGAAGTCGGAATCGCAGCGCCAGAAGACGCTGGAGCGCGAGCTCGAATGGATCCGCATGTCGCCGAAGGGGCGGCACGCGAAAGGAAAAGCGCGCATCAACCAGTACGAGTCGATGCTGAACCAGGAGACGCAGCAGAAGATCAGCGAGCTGGAGATCTACATCCCGCCCGGCCCGCGTCTCGGCAACGTGGTCATCGAAGCGGACGACGTGCGCAAGGCGTACGGCGAGAAGCTGCTGATCGACGAGATGACGTTCAAGCTCCCGCCGGGCGGCATCATCGGCGTGATCGGTCCGAACGGCGCCGGCAAGACGACGCTCTTCCGGATGATCGTCGGCCAGGACGCCCCCGACGCCGGCACGATCCGCCTCGGCGAAACGGTGAAGCTCGCGTACATCGACCAGAACCGGCCGCTCGACGGCGACAAGTCGATCTTCGAGGAGATCACCGGCGGCAGCGACATCGTGCAACTCGGGACGCGTGAGATGAATGCGCGCGCCTACGTGGCCCGCTTCAATTTCTCGGGCCAGGATCAGCAGAAGAAGGTCGGCGTGCTCTCCGGCGGCGAGCGCAATCGCGTCCACCTCGCGAAGATGTTGAAGGAAGGGGCGAATGTCCTCCTGCTCGACGAGCCGACGAACGATCTTGACGTCAACACCATGCGCGCGCTGGAGGAGGCTCTGGAGACGTTCGCCGGCTGCGCCATCGTCATCTCCCACGACCGCTGGTTCCTCGACCGCGTCGCGACGCACATCCTCTCGTTCGAAGGCGAGAGCCGCGTCTACTGGTTCGACGGCAACTACAGCGAGTACGAGGAAGACAAGCGGAAGCGCCTCGGCGCGGAGGCCGCGGAGCCGCATCGGATTCGGTATCGGCAGATGACGCGGTAGCTTGGGGTTGTTGGGTTGTTGGGTTGTTGAGTTGTTAAGTCGACACCCAAAAACCTAACAACCCAACAACCCTAACAACCCTAACAACCCCAACCCAACCCAACCCCAAAAACAAATTTCCGAACGTCCGTTGCAAAAATCCGAATCGCCGCGGCTGGTTCGGTTTTCGACCCTTTTCCAAACCTAATCCTTTAAAACACTTGCGGCTCTCCTCCTTCCGGACGTTTCGGCCGGAAGCGTGCACGTATGCGCGCGACCCAGGACAACTGAATACGGAGGGCAGAATGAGACTTTCGCAGCGTTCCATCTGCGCCCTGATCCTGACGTTCCTCGCGGCAACGACCGCGTTCGCGCAGGGTTCAGGCACCACGTCGTCGCTCAGCGGCACCGTCATGAGCGAGGGCAAACCGTTCCCCGGCGTCACCGTCACAATCGTGTCGCCGGCGCTTCAGGGAGTGCGAACGGCCACCACCGGATCAGGCGGCGGATACACCTTCCCCTCGCTCCCGCCGGGCGACTACACCGTCAAGTTCGAGCTCGAAGGAATGGCCCCGGTGACGAAGCACGTCACGCTCGTCCTCGCCGGCCACAGCACCGCGGACGCCGACCTCAAAGTCAAAGGCGTCACCGAGGCGATCACCGTCACCGCCTCGGCACCGGCGGTGCTCGAGACTACGGAGGTCGCGCGCAACTTCTCGCAGGAAGTCGTGGCCTCGCTGCCGGTGCGGCGCAACATCCGCGACACCGTCCTGCTCGCGCCGGGCGTCAACAGCAACGGTCCGAACAACCAGATCTCCATCTCCGGCGCGCCGTCATACGACAACCTCTTCCTCGTCAACGGCGTCGTCGTCAACGAGAACCTCCGCGGGCAGCCGCACAACCTCTTCATCGAGGATGCGATCCAGGAGACGACCATCCTCACCGGCGGCATCTCCGCCGAATACGGCCGCTTCACCGGCGGCGTCGTCTCGACGATCACGAAGTCGGGCGGCAACGAATTCAACGGCACGGCCCGCGATTCGATGACCAATCCGAAATGGATCGCCAAGAGCGACTTCGTCGATTCGAAAGGCTTCCGCGAGGCCGATCATCCGGACAAGATCTCCAGCATCTACGAAGGCACCCTCGGCGGCTACGCGATCAAGGACCGCCTCTGGTTCTTCGGCGCGGGGCGCTACACCAAAGGCGCGCCGGCCAACGGCTTCAACGCCCAGGTGTCCACCATCACCACCAACCTCTCGTTCCTCAACACGCTCGATGAAAAACGCTACGAGGCAAAGCTGACCGGCCAGGTGACGTCGAAGCAATCGCTCGTCGGCTCCTACCTCGACGTCCAGCAGACCGAGAACAACAACTTCTTCGCGCCGATCTACGACACGCCGAGCATCGTCACGCAGCGGCAGCTGCCGAACAGGCTCGAGTCGCTGTCGTACAACGGCGTCTGGACACAGAACTTTTTGCTCGAAGGACAGGGCTCGAAGAAGACGTTCGCCTTCGTCCACAGCGGCGGCATCTACACCGACCGCATCAAGGGCACCTGGATCCAGGACTCCACCGCCCGCTTCAACGCGCCGGTCTTCTGCGGCGTCTGTACGAACGAAGAGCGCAACAACGACACGTTCGAGATCAAGGGCTCGTACTTCCTGAACAACAAAGGCATCGGCAACCACACGCTCGTCGCCGGCGTCGAGAACTTCAAGGAAGAGCGCATCGTCAACAACTACCAGTCGGCGTCGCAGTTCCAGATCACCAGCAGCGGCACCGCAACCTTCCTGCCGGGCGATCCGACGCCGTACCCGCATCTCGACAGCGGCTCGCTCATCACCTGGCGCCCGATTCTCCAACTGTCGAACGGCGACGACCTCCGCACCAAGTCGGCATTCGTCAACGACCGTATCGATTTCTCAGGACGCTGGAGCTTCAACGTCGGCTTCCGCTATGACAAGAACCGCACCGTCGACGCGAGCGGCAACCTCGTCTCCGACGACAGCGCGTTCAGCCCGCGCCTCGGCGTGATCTTCGACGTGAAGGGCGACGGACGCCATCGCCTCAACGCGAGCTACGCCAAGTACACGACCAAGATCGTCGACGGCAACGTCGGCGGCGCGGCGAATGCGGCCGGCTCGCCGGCGTCGTTCAGCTGGGTCTACAACGGTCCGGCCATCAACCCGACGGACAAGAACGGCAACATCATCGGCACGCCGGTCAACCCGCAGGACGCGCTGACGCAGATGTTCGCCTGGTTCGATACGATCGGCGGCACGAGCGCGACGTCCAAGCTCTTCAGCTCTTCGTATCCCGGCTACACGACGAAGATCCTCAGCCCGATCAAGTCGCCGTCGGTCGACGAGATCTCCCTCGGCTGGGGCGAGCAGATCGGCCGCACCGCGTTCGTCCGCGTCGATGCCTTCAATCGCAAATGGCACGACTTCTACGCGCTGCATCTCGATCCGTCGACCGGCACGATCACGCAGCCGAACGGCGTCGTCGGCGACCTCGCCTACCTGATCAACGACGACTCGCATCTCGAGCGGACGTACAACGCGCTGCAGACGCAGTTCGCCTGGCATCCGGGACGTTGGAACGTCGGCGGCGGCTACACCTACTCGCGCCTGCGCGGCAACGACGGCACCGAGTCCGACGGCTCGGCCTCGTCGCCGAACACGCCGGGCGAGGACTACTACCCCGAGTACCTCAGCTACGCGGCGCGCAATCCGGTCGGCTACATCACCGGCGACCAGACGCATCGCGCGCGCGTGTGGGCCGGCTACGACTTCTCGCTGCCGTTCGGAAACCTCAACATCTCCGGCATCCAGAGCGCCGACTCCGGCCGCGCCTACTCGGCCATCGGCAGCATCGACGCCGCGGGCCGCAACGCGAACTTCAAGTACGTCGGCATTCCGACCAACCCCGGCTACAAGTTCTCGCAGATCGGATCGACGCACAATTACTACTTCTCCAAGCGCGGCGAGTTCCGCACGCCGTCCGTCTTCAGCACCGACCTGTCGCTCAACTACTCGTTCCCGATGATCGGCCGCGCGCAGCTCTTCGCCCAGGGGCAGATGCTGAACATCTTCAACAAGTCGAAGGTCAACAACATCGTCAATGGACAGCTCGACACCACGATCAAGACGGCGCGCACCGACCGGCAGCTCCAGTCGGACAACAAGACGCCGGCCTCCGGTCTCTATCCGTTCAACCCGTTCACCGACAAGCCGGTGGAATGCCCGCAAGGGGCGTCGGGACAGCAGTGCTACGACATGCACGCGAACTGGCAGAAGGGACTGCTCTTCGGCAAGGGCCTGAGCAAGGACGCCTACCAGACCCCACGCACCTATCGCCTCTCCCTCGGCCTCCGCTTCTAGAAAAATGTGGGGCGGGTTCTCCAACCCGCCCCGCTTTCTCTCTCCAGCAGATGACGAAGTAGGGAAAATCTGTCATCAGTCCCTCCTTAAGAAACGGAGGGGCCATGGCCCGGCACATCATCCTGCTCTTCTGCGGCATCGTCGTCGGTATCGTCGTTCTGATCGCATTGCCGTCCGTCACGGTGAACGCCGCGCCCGTGTACACGAGCCCCACGCCGGCGAGGAGCACCGCCGGCGCTTTGCCTCGCAGCATTCTGCGGCAGCGTTCTCGCGCAGGAACCGAACCTCGCGCTCGACGTCATCACGCGCCACGAGAAGACGGCGGAATTGACGTTCGACATCGTGCTGCGCAATGAGGGGCTCGGCATCGCGCGTGATGTCACAATCGATCTCGCGACGTCCGGCAATCTGCGGATTCTGAAAATCGACAACGAGAAGGGACTCTCGGCAAAGGAGCTGAGCCCGGGCGCTGCGATCAAAGTCAGCGTCCCCGTCGCAACGGACCGTGTCAGCAGTTCGGCGTCGCTCATGGTCAAGGCCCAGGCTGGATCCGTGAGGATCGCCAAAACCGTCACGTACGCGGGGTGCTGCGGTGCAGCAACGGCTGCCTCCGCAGCGACTCACCCGTATATCGAGACGAACACCGTCGCCACGGTGCCGACACGAAAGATTCTTCGCGGCCGAGAGAGCGAGCCGAAAGATCGGGCCGTCTACGGCTATGTGCTCTTCCCCCTCGGAGTCAAAGCCGGCGACCATCGCGCTCTCGCCGCATGCGAAGCGTTCAGGACCATCACGGATGACGACGAAAAAACGCGCATGGGAGTGAAACCCTCCAAACACGCCATGATCTCGTGGCTGGTCACGGATGACGTGCCGCGAGCGGACATCGATTCGTCAGCCGTATAGTGCGATACGCTCGTCGGCAAATACAACAAAGAACGGGGCGACATCATCTTCGAAGCGCTGCGGGCGCAGATCGATGGGCTGTCCTATGACGACGGACCGCTGCTCGTCGCCTGGCAAGGTCCGTCGCCGATGGCAAAAGGCTTCGTGCTCGTGTTCGATCTCCAGATGCGCGACACGGAGGCGGAGTTCAGGAACGCATTCGCTGTGTGGCGCGAGGAGATCACCGAGCCGCCTTCGCATTGGCAGCGCTTCCGGCCGAAGCAGATCACGGACACGGCGACGGTGTGGATCAACAAGCTGGGACCGACGGTCGTGGCGTCCGCGAAGGACTTCCTCAAGTTCGGCGCGGAGAAGAGCGAGAAAAAGGCGTCCGCCACCACACCCTGACCGGTAACCGGTAACTGACGACCGGTCGCTGGGGATTTCTCACCACACCTTCCATTTTTTTACCGTGCCAAGGAAATTCAAGCCGCCGGGCGCGGAAATCAAAAAATTGAACGAGCGAGCTGTCGCGTTCGCTGCAAGTCGTTGCAGTTGCGTGACTTAGAAACTGCCGATGGCGGTGTTTCGAATGCATTACAATTGCGCGCAACTCGTTCGTCCAAAAGCAGTCCAAGAGGAAAAATTCAAGGAGGAGAGATGGTCACAAGGAGACTATTCAAAGCATTGTTCGTGGCCGCGATTCTGCTCGTAGGCGTCAGCGCCTTCGCGCAGACCACGGGCACGATCGTCGGCACCGTGACAACGGCCGGCGCACCGCTGCCTGGTGCCACGGTCACGATCTCGTCGCCCGCCCTGCAGGGTGTGCGTACGACCGTGACGGGACCCAACGGCGATTTCACGTTTGCGGCACTTCCGCCGGGCAAATACAGCGTCACCGCCGAGCTGGAAGGCATGCAGAAAGTGACGCAGACGGCGAACGTCCGCCTCGCCGAAACGGCGCGCGCCGACGTCGACCTGAAGGTCAGCAAAGTCGCGGAGGCGATCACCGTCACCGCCACGGCCCCTTCGGTTCTGGAGACGCCGACCGTGTCGACGTCGCTGACGCGTGAGCAGGTCGAAGCGCTTCCGCTCGGCCGCACCATCGCGCAGCGCATTCAGCTCGCGCCGGGCGTCAACAACGCTGGCCCGAACAACCAGACGATCATCAACGGCGCCCCGTCGTACGACAACCTCTACCTGGTCAACGGCGTCGTCGTGAACGACTCCATCCGCGGCCAGCCAGAGAACCTCTTCATCGAGGACGCCGTGCAGGAGACGACCCTCCTCACCGGCGGCGTCTCGGCCGAGTACGGCCGCTTCACCGGCGGCGTGGTCAACACGCTGACGAAGTCGGGCGGCAACGAGTTCTCCGGCTCCTTCCGCGACAACATCACCAACCCGAAGTGGTCGTCGCTCTCCGCGTTCAAAGATCCGGTCACGGGCGCACCGCAGCCGAAGAATCCGGACGTGATGAGCCATCAGTACGAAGCGACCCTCGGCGGCTACCTGCTCAAGGACCGCATCTGGTTCTTCGGCGCCGGCCGGCGCTTCAACCAGAGCCAGGCCAACACCCTCGTTCGTTCGAACATCGGCTACGTCGACCAGCTCCTCAACAAGCGTTACGAGGGCAAGCTGACCGGCCAGATCACGCCGAAGCACAGCCTCGTCGCCTCGTATCTGCACAACAACACCGATGAGTCGGCGAACCGCTTCGGCAATGCCGTCGACCTCCGCAGCCTCACCCCGCGCTCGCTGCCGAACTGGCTGGAGAGCGGCCACTACACCGGCGTCATCACCAACAGCCTCCTCGTCGAGGCGCAGTACAGCCGCCGTTACTTCGCATTCGTCGGTGGCGGTGGTCCGAAGGACGACCTGATCAACGGCACGCTGCTGCGCGACAACACCACCGCCCAGCGCCTCTGGTCGCCGACCTTCTGCGCCTGCGACCCGAAGACCCGCAACAACAAGGACTATCTGGTCAAGGGCAGCTACTTCCTCTCCACGAAGGACATGGGCTCGCACAACTTCATCGGCGGTTACGATGATTTCACCGAGCTCCGTCACGAGAACAACTACCAGTCGGGATCGAACTTCCGCCTGTGGGGTGACTTCTCCGACGCGTATCCGGACGGAACGGTCTACTTCCACGCCGACCCGAAACACGGCTTCGTGACGATCAATCCGATCGGGCTGCTCTCGAAGACCAGCAACGTCGAGACGAAGTCGCTCTTCGTCAACGACAAGTGGGACTTCAACAATCATTTCAGCTTCAACCTCGGCCTCCGTTACGACAAGGACGACGCGAAGGATCAGTCGAAGAACAGCGTGGCGGAATCTTCGGCCTACAGCCCGCGCCTCGGCCTGATCTACGACGTGAAGGCGAACGGTAAAGACCGCGTCAGCGCGAGCTACGCCAAGTACGTCTCGCACATCGACAGCGGCGTCGCGGACACCGTCTCGGTCGGCGGCAACCCGGGATCGATCTACTTCAACTACCGCGGACCGGAGATCAACCCGCTGACCAAGGGCACCAGCGGCCAGGTCATCGGCACGCCGGTTCCGACCGAGCAGGTCATCAAGATGATCTTCGACTGGTTCAACTCGGTCGGAGGCGTCAACGGCTACAAGGACATCGACAGCATCAGCGTGCCGGGTCTCACCGCCCGCCTCGCGCCGGGCGGTCTCAAGTCGCCGTACATGAACGAGTACGCGGCCGGTTACGGACATCAGATTGCGTCCAGCGGCTATGTCCGCGCCGACATCATCCACCGCGACTGGCACCAGTTCTACAACCAGGTCGTCGACATGACCACCGGCAAGAACACCGCGGCCAACGGCAGCAAGGTCGACGTCGCCGAGATCGGCAACATCAACGGTCCGTTCAAGCGCAACTACAACGCCCTGCAGCTCCAGGCGGCGTACCGCTTCGGTAAGTTCAACGTCGGCGGCAACTACACGTTCTCGAAGCTCAAGGGCAACGTGGAGAGCGAAACGTTCAACAACGCGACGGTGTTCGCCGGCGCCGGCGGCAGCGATACGACGGTCTATCCGGAGTACAAGGCCTTCGCCGCGAACAACCCGACCGGTTACCTGAACGAAGACATGCGCCATCGCGGCGTGATCTTCGCCAACCGCGACTTCGCGCTCCCCTGGGGCTCGCTCAACGTCGGCGCGGTCGAGCGCTTCCACAGCGGCTCGCCGTACTCGGCGGTCGGCACGATCGACGTCCGTCCGTACGTGACGAACCCCGGCTACTCCACCGCTCCGAGCTCGGTGAACTACTACTTCAGCGGTCGCGGCGCGTATCACCTGCCGACCGTGTTCGCCACGAACCTGTCGGCGACGTACACGCTGCCGACGTTCAGCCGCGTCAACATCTTCCTGCGCGCTGACCTCATCAATGCGTTCAACGAGCAGAAGCCGGAGTACGTGGCGACGCCGGTGGGCAACGTCATCAGAACGACGGTGTTCACGAATCGCAACCGCTCCAGCCTCGCGAAGTTCAATCCGTTCACCGAGAAGCCGGTCGAGGGCGTGAACTACGCGCTCGATCCGAACTTCGGCAAGCCGATCAGCCCCGACGCTTACGGCAACGCCAGCTCGCTGAATCCGGATCAGGTGCCCCGCACCTACCGCTTCGCGGTTGGTCTCCGCTTCTAATCCCGCTTCACACGCAACAACGGAAAACCCCGGCTTCGGCCGGGGTTTTTTGTTTCAGCGCAAGGTCTCGCGCGTGCGCGCCGCGAGTGCGGGGTTCTTCGCCGCAAGCAACCTCAATGTCTTGTCCGCATCGCCGCGCATGCCGCTGACGAACTGCAGCACCGCGAGGTTGGCGTACGCGTGGCCTTCATCGGGAAACGCGGCGATCTCGCGCTGATAGGCGGCGCGCGCTTCGTCGATGCGTCCCGTGCGCGCGAGCGCGTCGGCGCGGATGAACTCGAGCCGGTAGACCGGCCCCATCTCGCGCTCCGCCGCCATCTGCTGCGCGCGGTCGAGGTTGAGCTGCGCCGACGCGTAGTCGCCGCGGCCGGACGCGATCTCCGCGAGCAGCACGAGCTTCGCCGGATCGTCGGCCAGCTCCTTCGCATACGTGGCCGCCGACGCATAGTCGCGCCGCGCCAGCGCCACACGCGCCAGCAACGTCTTCGCGCGCTCGGGCGCCGCGGCCATCGCCAGCTCGCCCGCGCGTGACGCGTCATCGAGCTTGCCGGCCTGCAGGTACAACGTGCCGAGCGGCAGGATCAGATCGGGCGACGCGACCTGTGAGCGCGCGATCGCCTGGCGATACGCGGCGATCGCTTCGTCCGTCCGCCCCACGCGCGCCAGCGCGTCGCCGAGCTGCGTCCACGCCTCGATCATGCCGGGCGACTGCGCGAGCACCGCGCGAAACAGCGCCACTGCTTCATCGATGCGATTCGCGGCCGCGAGCTCGATCGCCTTTCGCATCGGCGCGAGCGTGGCGATCGCCTGGTTCGGATCGGGCAGCGGACCCGCCACCGCCATGCGTGCGTTGCCGAGGTAGCCGAGGGCCTGCAGCTTCGCGGCGGTCTCGGCATCGACGGCGGAAGGTTGCGGGACGGCGTTGCCGAACTTCGCCAGCTCTTCACGATCGGCACTCACGACGCGGCGCTCCGTCGACGCGAGATCGTGCCGCTCGCCCGGATCGCGCTGCACGTCGTACAGCTCCGCGCGCGTCGACGACTCGATCAGGTGAAAGCGCTCGTCGATCAGCGACCGCAGCTCGCTCCAGCCGAGGTGATAGCGCGCGTAGAGGCTCTCGCTGTAGATCTTGCGCGACGGCGGCAGCGCGAGCAGCGACGGCTGCTGCGTATCGACGCCGGTGAGCCGCAGCACGGTGCCGAAGATGTCGGCGAGTTGCGCCGGCGCATCGATCGACGTGTTGGCGCGCTGCGCGGCCGGCAGCTTGAGCAGCAGCGGCACGTGGATCGCCTCGCGATAAATGAGAATCGAGTGCTGGTCCTCGCCGTGATCGTTCAGCCCTTCGCCGTGATCGGAGCAGACGATGATGATCGCGCGGTCGTAGATCCTTTTCGCCTTCAGGTGCTCGAGCAGCTTGCCGACGATTGCATCCGAGGTCGCGATCTCGCCGTCGTACGCGTTGGCGTAGCGGCTGCGGAACGGCTCGGGCGGATCGTACGGAACGTGCGGTTCGTAGATGTGGAAGAAGTAGAAAAACGGCGCGGAGTCGTGGCCGTCGATCCACCTTTCGGCGATCGCTTCGGTGATGTCGCCGCGGCGCTGATAGTCGCGAAAGGCCGCGCCGCTGCCGGCGGTCGTCGCGTCGTCGTACGCATCGAACAGCGGTCCCAGTCCCGTCTCGCCTCGCAGCACGAACGACGAGACCGCCGCACCGGTGGCGTAGCCCTTGTCGTGCAGCAATCGCGGCAGCGACGGATGTTGCGCGCCGTCGAAATGAAAGCCGGCGTTGTCGCGCACGCCGTGTTCCGACGGCAGCAAACCGGTGAGCATCGAGAGGTGCGACGGCAGCGTCATCGGGCAATGCGAGTAGGCGTTGCGGAAGAGGATCGCGTCGCGGCGGAAGGCATCGAGGTGCGGCGTCTCGACCGCGCGGTAGCCGTACGCCGGCAGGTGATCGGCGCGCAGCGTATCGATCGAGATCAGCACCACCGGCGCGTTCTCGAACCGCACCTCCTCGCGCCTGCACGACACGAGCGCGACGACGGCGAGGAGAGCGAGCCGCGTCCTCATCGCCGGTTGCTCACCGCCGCGATGTTGCCGAAGTCCGTTCCGCTCAGCTGCCGCGTGACGCTGGCGAAGTGCCAGTACGCGATCCAGTGATTCATCATGTCGATGAAGCCGAGCGCGCGCGGACCGAGCGCCGCGTTCCTGCGCACCACGCGCCGGTACGCGCGCAGGTGCCGCCACAACACGCCCTGCCGCGCCATCACGCCGGCCAGCATCACCGCGCGCGCCATCCACGCGGCAAGGTGCAGAGGTCCGGCCCGGCGGCGCGCGGGAGTGGCACGCGCCGGGACCGAATCGAACACGCGATCGAAGTACGCACCGACGTCGAACACGCGATTCAGCAGCTCCCGGAACCCGCTCTTCAACTGCTCGCGCGTCATCTGCTTCGGGATGTAGATCAGCTCCGGATCGGAGAAATCGAGCCGCCCTTCGGCGAGCAGGCGATCGTAGAGCGGCGTGGTCGGCAGCGGCGTGAGGAGGCTGATCGAGAGGTTCGGAATGCCGCTCGCCTGGATGAATTCGAACTGCTCGTCGAAGATCGCCGCGTCATCGTTGTCGAAGCCGACGATGAAGCCGGCGCTGACTCCGAGTCCGGCCGAGCGGATGCGCTCGATCTTCGCCAGCAGCGAGTCGCCGTGCACGTTCTGCACTTTGCGCGTCTCGTTCAGCGACGCGATGCGCGGAGTTTCGATGCCAACGAAAACGCTGGTGAACCGCGCCTGCACCATCAGCTCGATCAGCTCCCGGTCATCCGCCAGATTGATGCTCGCCTCGGTCACGAACAGCAGCGGAAACCCGCGCGCCTGCTGCCATTCGATGATGTGCCGCAGCAGCCGTTTGGCCTCGACCTTGTTGCCGATGAAGTTGTCGTCGACGAGGAAACATCCGCCGAAGCCCTGCGCCACCACGGCATCGAGCTCGGCGAGCACCTGCTCCGGCTTCTTGGTGCGCGGGCGGCGGCCGAAGGTTGTGATGATGTCGCAGAACTCGCAGAGGAACGGACAGCCGCGCGAGAACTGTACCGGCGCCGTGCCGTACGCGCCGCGCCGGAGCAGATCGAAACGCGGCACCGGCACGCGCGTCATGTCGCTCTTCTCCGCCTGCGCGTAACGCGTCGCGGTCGGTGCGCCCGCGGCGAGCGCATTCACGAACGCCGGCCAGGTCTCTTCCGCTTCGCCGATGAAGCGGACGTCGCACATCCCGTCGAACGTCGACTCGTTGACCGTGACGAGCGGTCCGCCGACCGCGATCACGGCCGGCAATTCTTTCAGCCGGCGCAGGATCTCGAGCATGCGCTCGCCCTGCACCACCATGCCGGTGACGCCGATGAGGTCGAAGCGCCGCAGGCTGTCGAAATCGATCGCCTCGACGTTCTCATCGATGATGACGATCTCATGTCCCTCGGGCACGAGCGCCGCCACCGACACGAGCGCGCCGTTGGCCATTGAATACCGAAGCCTGCGGCCGAGGCTGTAGAACGGCGTGGCATAGTCGCCGGTCCAGTACGAGGGGCGGCTGCGGGGATTGATGAGGCAGATGGCGAGCGACCGGGTCATTCGAGCGCAATCCTTGCACAAAAGATGGGCAGGAGCTCACAACCATGCTCATCCGAAGAATCTCTGTCGCACTCGTTTCGGTGCTCATCGCCACGAGTGCATTTGCCCTCGATGTGAAGGAGCTCTTGTCGCTGGTGGCGATGCCGCTCGCCGTGGCCGAGGCGTCGAACCTGCACGGCGTGCAGCAGAACGATCTCATCGATCTCGTCAGCCAGCTCAATCAAGCGGACGTGCCGCCGTCCGAATTCGTGCAGATCGTCCGCTACGTGCCGGTCGCGCTGATCGATCAGCAGAACGGACAGCCGCAGATCGTGCAGTACGTCACGACGGAAACAAACCGCGGCGTGATCGGACCGCGGCTGGCGACGAGCGTCGCCGACGAGCTGCGGATGCGTTACGACGTGCCACGCTTCGACCTGACGCCGGCCGTCGTCGAGACGACCGTGCCCGAGGTGGTCACGACGCGCGTGAACAACGATCTGCTGTCGCTCGTCACGATGCCGGTGGTCGTCGCGGCAGCCGCCGACATCGCCGGCGTCCCGCAGCAGGAGCTGATGAACCTCGTCGCGCAGCTGAATCAGGCCAACGTGCCGCCGCCGCAGTTCGTCGAGGTGGTGCACTACGTCCCGGTCGCGCTGGTCGACAGGAACACCTCGCCGCAGTTCGTCGACTACGTCACGACGCAGGTGAATAACGGCGTGACCGGCCCGCAGCTGGCGACCGTCGTCGCCGATCGTTTGCGGACGCAGTACCGCACGCGCGAGATCAACGTCGCGGCACCGCGGGTGCATCCGCACGGCGGACCGCCGGGACAATTGAAGAAGATCTACGGCTACCAGACCGGCGCGCAGGTCGTACACGGAGAGGTGCCGCGTGAACATGGGCATGGACATGGACACGGCCGCGTGATGCCGCCGCCGATGATCTCGTCGGCGCCGGTGCAGCCGATGCCTGGCCCGCCGATGAAGCAGCACGGCAATCCGCACGGCGGCCCTCCGGGAAATCCGGGACACGGCAACGGTCATGGAAAGGGGAAAGGATGAAATCCGCACTCATCGCACTCGCGCTCGTAGCGCTCGTCGCCGGATGCAAACAGCAGCAGCAGTCGGTGCAGGGACCGGTCGCGCAGCAGGGGCAATCCGCCTCCGCCGCGAACCTCTCACCCGAGGACCTCGGCACGCTCGGCGCGCAGATCAAGAAGGATCCGTCGCGCGCACACGAGCTGCTCTCCGGCCGCGGCCTCGACGATCAGAGCTTCGAGAAAGCGATCCGCAAGGTGTCGCAGGATCCGGTCGCATCGCGCCGTTACGCGGCGGCGTTCAAGCAGGCGAGCTGACGCGCGCTACTCCGCGGCGATCGTCCACGCGAGTGCGGCGACCGCCGCCGTGTCCTGCGCCAGCTCCTTCGCGTCGATCTTGTCGAGCGTGTCGGCGGGTGTGTGGTGGTAGTCGAAGTAATGCAGCGGATCGGGCACAAGGCCGAAGCCGGTGACGCCCGACTCGATCAGGAACGACGTATCCGCTCCCGTCTCCGCCGTCGTCTCGAAGCGATGCGCGCCGAGGCGGTCGAGCACCTTCGTCTTCGCCATCACCTCATCGACCGCCGGACCTTTCAACGTCGTGGTGAAACCAGTCGGCGTCGCGGCGCCTGCATCGGTCTCGATCGCCGCGACATGTTTCTCGTTGCGATGCGCGGCAAAGTACGCGCGTCCGCCGTTCAGGCCGTTCTCCTCGTTCATGAACAGCACGCCGCGGATCGTCCGCTTCGGACGCAGGCCCGATTCCCTTATAGAATCATTGATCAGCCGCAGCGTCTCCATCACCATCGCTACGCCGGAGCCGTCGTCGATTGCGCCGGTGCCGAGGTCCCACGAGTCGAGGTGTCCGCCGATCAGCACGATCTCCTCGGGGTGCTCGCTGCCACGGATCTCCGCGATCACGTTCGCCGACTCGACGTCGGGCAGCGTTTTCGGCGTGAGCATCAGGTGCATGCGGACGCGATCGCCGCGTCCGAGGAGGCGATGCACGAGGTCCGCGTCCTCGATCGTCATCGCGGCCGCCGGGATCTTCGGCTGCTTCGCGTCGTAGCGCATCGCGCCGGTGTGCGGCGTGCGCAGCGACGCCGATCCGACGCTGCGAATCAGTGCTGCCACTGCGCCGAACTCCGCCGCACGGCTCGCGCCGCTGCCTCGATAAATCACGGCGCGCGAATACGCCTCGAAGGAACGCCGCGCCTTCACCAGCTCGAGGTCCATCGGGTTGTTGTAGTAGACGATCTTCCCTTTGACCTTCGTCCCGAGCTGCTTCAGCTCATCGAACGAATTCACCTCGATCACGTCGGCGGTGATGCCGGCCGGCGGTGTGGCGATGCTGCCGCCGAGGGCGGTGAGGACGATCTTCTGGTCGTTGTGCGAGACGAGGCTGGCGCGCTCGTCGCCGCGGACCCAGTGCGGCACCGTCACCTTTTCGGTGTGCGCATCGATGCCCCACTCGCGGAAGCGCTCGGTCGTCCACTGCACCGCGCGCGCGGCGTTCGCGGAGCCCGAGGGGCGCGCGCCGATCTCGTCGGTGAGATACGACAGCGTCTCGTACGCGCGGATGTTCGACAGCGCGGAGGTGACGAGGCGGTCGGCGTCCTGCGCGAGCGCGCTCGTCGCAAGCGCAAAGACGACCGCTATTGCCAACAGCCAACGACCCACTGCCAACTAAATCTCCTCCGTATCGATCTGCGCGCGCTGCAGCGAGCCGGAGTAGTCGATGTAGCACGACTTCCATTCCGTGAAGACGTCGATGCCCGCCACGCCCGCCTCGCGATGACCGTTGCCGGTCTCCTTCGTGCCGCCGAACGGCAGGTGCGTCTCGGCGCCGATCGTCGGCGCGTTCACGTAGAAGATGCCGGTGTACATGTCGCGCATGGCGATGAACGCGTTGTTCACGTCGCGCGTGTAGATCGACGACGAGAGTCCGTAGCGGACGCCGTTGCCGATGTTGATCGCATCTTCCAGCGACTCGCACGGGATCACCGCGGTCACCGGTCCGAAGATCTCCTCCTGCGCGATGCGCATGTTCGGCTTCACGTCGGCGAACACCGTCGGCTCGTGGAAGTAGCCTTTGGCGAACGCGTCGTCCTTCAGCTCATGGCCGCCGGCGACGCAGGTCGCCCCTTCGTCGCTGCCGATCTTGACGTACTTTTTCACCGTCTCGATCTGGCCGGCGGAGATGTTCGGTCCCATGTCGACGCGATCGAGTCCGAAGCCGATCTTTAGCGACTTCACGCGGCCGACGAGCTTGTCGACGAACTGCTGGTACACCTTTTTGTGTACGACGAGGCGTGACGACGCGGTGCAGCGCTGGCCGGCCGTGCCGAAGGCGCCCCACAGCGCGCCGTCGACCGCGAGATCGACGTCGGCGTCGTCCATCACCATGATCACGTTCTTGCCGCCCATCTCGAGGTGCAGGCGTTTGAACGTCGGCGCGCAGGCGATGGAGATGTCGCGTCCGACTTCCGTCGAGCCGGTGAAGGAGATGACTTTCGTCTTGTCGTTTTTGATCAGCGGCTCGCCGACTTCGCGTCCGCCGCCGGTGACCACGTTGAACACACCCTTCGGGATCCCCGCCTCGGCCAGCGCCTCGGCCAGCATCACGACCGACAGCGGCGTGAGCGACGCCGGCTTGATGACCACGGTGTTTCCCGCGACCAGCGCCGGCATCGACTTCCACGCCGGAATCGCGATCGGGAAGTTCCACGGCGTGATGAGGCCCGCGACGCCGAGCGGCATGCGGACGCACATGTTGAATTTGTTCGGCAGCTCGGACGGCGTGGTCACGCCGTGCAGGCGGCGGCCTTCGCCGGCCATCAGGTAGGCGAGGTCGATCGCTTCCTGGACGTCGCCCTTCGTTTCGTCGAGGACCTTGCCCATCTCGCGCGTCATCTCGCGGGCGATCTTCTCCTTGTCGCGCTTCAGGATCTCGGCGGCGCGGTAGATGATCTCGCCGCGCTTCGGCGCCGGCGTGAGGCGCCATGACTCGAAGGCCTTCGCGGCCGCGTCGACCGCGCGCGCGGTGTCGTCGGCGTTCGACTCCTGGAACGTGCCGACGAGGTCGTCGGTGTTCGCCGGATTGCGGTTCTCGAACGTCTGGCCCGACGACGATTTCACCCACTCGCCGTCGATGTAGTTGCCGTACTCGCGCGGCTCGCGCAGCGAGTACTGTTCGTGGAGCGGTTTGGTAGCAGTTGCGGACATGTAGACCTCCTGGTTTCGCGGTTGCGAGGTTGCGCGGTTGCGGGGTGGAGATCCGCGTAACCGCGCAACCGCGTAACCGCGCAACTACCGGTTCTTGGCGTGACCGTTGTGACCGTTGTGCTCGTTCGTTTCCCGCGGCTTCGCCGACCCCATGTCGACGGAACCGCGGAACTTCGCCCCTTCGGCGACGACGATCTTCGGCGCTTTGATGTTGCCGTCGACGGTGGCGGTGGTGACGAGCTCGACGCGGTCGTCGGCCGAGATGTCGCCGGCGACCTTCCCTTCCACCACGACGTTCTTGGCGTGGACCGTCGCCTCGACGCGCGCCTGCTTGCCGACGTGAAGGTCGCTCGCGAGATTGATCTTCCCGCGCACGGTGCCTTCGATCAGCACGCGCTCCGAACCGGTGACCGTCCCTTCGATCGTGATCTGAGGACCGAAATGCGTCCCGCCCGGCAGCGGCTGCGGGTCGGTTCGCGGGGCTGGTTTCTGCGGTACGGGATCCTTCGATGAGAAAAGCGCCATAGGGGGCGAGAGCATATCAAATGCTCGAGACCCCTGTCGGGGCCTGACTATTGCATCGGTCTGTTCCTGCCACTCTCTCGCCTTTTCTCCACCACCACCACGGTGAATGCGTTCGTTCGGGCATTCATGCACGAAAGGATGCCATGCAAAACGACGCTGGAAAACTGCTCCCGGAGATCGTCCGCTCCGATGAAACCGGATTGCTCACCGAGTGGCTCAAGTTGCAGGGTGCGAGCGGCGTGAGCCGCGGCACCTCGGAGGAAGACGTCCGCGAGAAATCGCGCGACTTTTTGCGAGGCTTCGCCGAGGCCGTCCAGCACGGCAACCTCACCGACATCGACGCGCCCGAATGGGAATCCGTCCGCCAGGTGCTGACCGACGTCAGCAAGAGCGGCGCGCGAAACGGCCTGACGCCCGCGCAGACCGCGACGTTCGTCTTCTCGCTCAAGCAGCCGCTCTTCACGCGGATCACCAGCAAATCGAACGACGTCGAGACGCTGGCCAGCGAATTGTGGACCGTCTCGAAACTGATCGATCAGCTCGGCCTTCACACCACGGAGCTGTATCAGAAAGGGCGCGAGGAGGTCATCAATCGCCAGCAACGCGACATCCTCGAGCTCTCCACTCCGGTCGTGAAACTGTGGGACGGCATCGTCGCCCTGCCGCTCATCGGCGCGCTCGACAGCGAACGGACGCAGGTCGTGATGGAGACGCTGCTCGAGCAGATCGTCGCGAACGGCGCGTCGATCGCGATCATCGACATCACCGGCGTTCCCACCGTCGACACGCTCGTCGCGCAGCATCTGCTCAAGGCGGTGGCCGCGGCGCGGCTCATGGGTGCGGAGTGCATCATCAGCGGCGTTCGCCCCCAGATCGCGCAGACGATGGTCCACCTCGGCGTCGAGCTTCACGAGGTCCTGACCAAGGCAACGATCGCCGACGCGTTCGCGGTCGCGCTCAAGCGCACCAATCGCAAGGTGGTGGTCACGGATCGAGCGGCGGAGGCGCAGCGCGCGTGACCGGGCAACGCATCCCCATCCTGCAGCTCGGGCCGTTTCTGCTCGTCTCCATCCAGATCGACATGGACGATCAGACCGCGGTCGCTCTCCAGGACGATCTGTCGAATGTGATCGTCAGGAAAGGAGCGCGCGGGGTGTTGATCGACATTTCGGCGCTCGACGTCGTCGACTCGTTCATCGGCCGTATTCTCGGGACCATCGCCGCCACCTCGCGCATCCTCGATGCGCAGACGGTGGTCGTCGGCATGCAGCCCTCCGTCGCAATCACCCTGGTGGAACTTGGCTTGTCACTCAAGGGAGTCCGCACCGCGCTGAACATCGAGCGCGGCATGGACATCCTCCGTGCCAGCGAAGACGAGAGCACGACGGATGTCGACGACGACGACGCATGACCTCATCCCCATCACTTCACCATCGGACGTCGTCCGCGTTCGCAATGCCGTGAGGAGCGCCGCCGAACGGGTCGGGTACCGCGCCCTCGACGTGACCAAACTCGTGACTGCGGCCAGTGAGATTGCCCGCAACACGCTCGTCTACGGCGGCGGCGGGCGTGCCGACATCGACATCATCGAGATGGGCATCCGGACCGGCGTCCGTCTCGTCTTCACGGACGAGGGCCCGGGCATTCCGGACATCGGCCTCGCTTTGCAGGAAGGCTACACATCGGGCACCGGCATGGGCCTCGGGTTGAGCGGATCGAAAAGGCTCGTCGACGAGTTCGCGATCGAATCGGAGGTCGCGCGCGGCACGCGCGTGACGCTGGTCAAATGGCGGTGATCACGCACAGCAGCTGCCCCACCCTGCCGGGCGTCAGGCGACGTCACGTGCAGCAGGTGGCGATCCCGATCGCCGATGCCTCGCAGGTCTCGGAAGCTCGCCGCTACGTTGCCGAGCGCACCGAGGCGCTGCACTTTTCCGCGGTCAGGGCGGGCGAAGCGGCGATCGTCGCGACCGAGCTGGCCGGCAACCTCGTCAAGCACGGAGGCGGCGGCGAGCTGCTGCTGCGAACGATCGGCGATGCGGCACATTCGGGAATCGAGTTGCTCGCGCTCGACCGCGGCCGCGGCATGGATGTCGATCGCTGCCTCGTCGACGGCTACTCCACGGCCGCGAGTCCGGGCACGGGACTCGGCGCCATCCGCCGTCTTTCGACCGAGTCGGATTTCTTCTCGATCATCGGCGGCGGCTCTGCGGTCCTGGCCACGGTCTGGGGCAGCGCATTGCCGCCGCGCGATCGAGGCCGGTGGGCGGTCGGCGGGATCAACATCGCGCTGCAGGGCGAAGAGATCTGCGGCGACGCGTGGGCCGTGCGCTGTAACGATCACCGGGCCGATGCGGTGCTGGTCGATGGTCTGGGACACGGTCCCGATGCAGCCAAGGCCGCGGAGGCCGCGGTCGCAACCTTCCTGGCGCGGACGCACCAGTCGCCATCGGACGTTCTCGACCAGGCGGACCGCGCACTGCAATCGATGCGTGGCGCCGCGATGGGCGCGACGGTCATCGACACGCGTCGCGGCGAGGTGACGTTCGCCGGGATCGGCAACACGGCGGCCATCGTGGCGAGCAGAGAAGGGGCGTCGCAGCACCTCGTCTCCTTCGGCGGGATCGTCGGCCAGCGCAACATCCATCATCGCGAGTTCACCGCGACCTGGTCGCCCGACTCGATCTTCATCGCGCACTCGGACGGCATCACCACGCGCTGGAGCCTCGCGGCCTATCCGGGCCTGGCCACGCATCATCCTTCGCTCATCGCCGGTGTGCTCTATCGTGACTTTCTCCGAGGGCGAGACGATGCCTCTGTCGTCGTCATCAGGGTGTACCCATGATGCGCACGAACGGCACAGCTCTATCGCTTCCCATCGTCACGACGTTCGTGAAACTGGCGAAGGACTGGATCGGGGCACGCCAGCGCGCGCACATCATCGCCGACGCACTCGGCTTCGGCGCGCAGGACCAGACGCGCATCGCCACGGCCGTCTCCGAGATCGCCCGCAACGCGTTCGAATACGCCGGCGGCGGGAAGGTCGAGTTCATCGCCGAAACGACCGTGCCGCAGTCGCTGCTCGTCCGCATCTCGGACGAGGGTCCGGGCATCGCCGACCTCGCCGAGATCCTCGCGGGCCGCTTCCGCTCGCGGCACGGGCTGGGCATCGGCATCACCGGCGCGCGATCGCTGATGGACGAATTCGTAGTCGACACGGTGGTCGGCAAGGGAACGACGGTCCTGCTGCGCCGGTACCTGCCGCGCAGCGCGCAGGCCATCACGCCCGCCGATCTGGGCCGCGTCGCCGAAGCGCTCACGCTCCGTCCGGCCGATCCGCTGGAAGAGGCGCAGCACTACAACCAGGACCTGCTCCGCACGCTCGATGAGCTGAGCCGCGTCAACCGCGAGTTGCAGGCCGCGAACGAAGCGAAGGATTTCTTTCTCGCCACCGTCTCGCACGAGTTGCGCACGCCGATGACGGCGATCATCGGCTGGCTGCAGATCCTGGCGTTTCCCGGCATCGACGACGCCACGCGCGACGAAGGTTTGAAAGCGATCGAAGGCGCCGCGCGCGTGCAGGCGCGGCTCGTCGACGACGTGCTGGAAGCGGCGAAAGTGCAGTCGCGCAAGCTGCAGCTCGACGTCAGGAACATCGATCTGCGCGACGTCATCGATTCGACCTGCAGCGCCGTCCGGCCGGCCATCGCCGCGAAATCGATCGTCTTCGAGCGTGTCGTGCATGACGGCGCGCTCCCCATCCGCGGCGACTCCGAGCGCCTGCAGCAGGTCCTCTGGAACCTGATCTCCAACGCCATCAAGTTCACGCCGGAGAACGGCACGATCGTGGTCCGCGTGTGTTCCGACGACGACACTGCGACGATCACGGTCACCGATTCCGGCGAAGGCATCGCCGCCGAGCTTCTGCCACATGTTTTCGAGCGCTTCCGGCAAGGCGACAACGCCCGCCAGCACGGCGGCCTCGGACTCGGCCTGGCGATCGTCCACCATCTCGTCGAGCTTCACGGCGGCGCGATCTCCGCGGCCAGCGAAGGGCCGGGAAAAGGGGCGTGCTTCACGATTCGGATGCCGTTGCGGCAGTGAGGGGCATGGCAGGCACGGCCATTGCTGCCTCTGCTTTCATGCGCAAGCTCACTCCCCTTCTCTTTGCCGCCGCGTTGATCGGCATGACCGCGTGCGAACAGCGGACCGAAACGCAAACCGTCACCGATACGACCGGCACGACGCAGACCAAAACCACGACCGTGTCGGCGACGATGCCGTCCGTCGACACCGCCGCCACCGCCCAGGCGAAGCAGGACGCGACGGATGCCGCGCGCGACGCGGCCCACGCCACCGGCACGGCGATGGAGACCGCCGGCAAAGAGATTCAGAAGCGCACCGACAAGAAGCATTAGGCCGGGCGTTAAACCGGGCAAGGGCGTGCAGCGGCGCGCGCACTATCATTGGGACCACGATGCCGTTCCAATGTCCTCGCTGCCACGCTGAGATCGACCGGAACTACAAAGCCTGTCCGCATTGCGGCGAGCCGGTCACCGATTTTCAGCGCCGCTACGCCGACGAGCCGATCGACGGCAAGTACCGCATCGTCGAGCGGCTCGGCACCGGCGGCATGGGCGAGGTCTACAAGGTCGAGCACACCTACCTCGGCACGATCCGGGTCATCAAGGTCATCCGGCCGCAGATCGCCGACAGCACGGACGCGCACGATCGCTTCCTGCGCGAGGCGCGTCTCGCCACCCGCGTGCAGCATCCGAACGTCGCCACGCTGCACGACTTCTCCGGACTGCCGGACGGCTCGCATTACATGGTGTGGGAGTTCATCGAGGGCGAGAACGTCGCGCAGCTGCTGCGCAAGCGCGGCACGCTGCCGCCGAAGCTCGCCGTCGGACTGGCCGCACAGGCCGCGCGCGGACTCGAAGCGATCCACCGCGCCGGCATCATCCATCGCGACATCAGCCCCGAGAACCTGATGGTGACGAACGGCAATGAGCTGAAGATCATCGACCTCGGCGTGGCGAAGTCGGAGGACCTCGATCACGCCGTGACGAAGACCGGCATCTTCGTCGGCAAGCTGCGCTACGCGTCGCCCGAGCACCTCGGCGTGCTCGACGAAGGCGAGCGGATCGACGGCCGCGCCGACATCTACTCCCTCGGCGTCGTGCTGTACGAGATGCTCACCGGACGCCCACCGTTCGAGGCCACCTCGCCACATCAATATCTGATGCATCACTCCTCGCGCGAGTCGCAGGTGATGCCGATGCCGGAGCTTCCGCCGCAGATGCCGGCGAGCCTGCAGGCCGTGCTCGCGCGTGCGCTCGACCGCAACCGGAAGAGGCGCTTCGCGACCGCGGCGGAGTTTGCGAATGCGCTCGATGAGGTGGAGCGCTCGATCGACGCGATCGCGTCCGACGCGACGATCCGCCTGACACCCGCGCCCGTGCCGCTGCCCGCGCAACCGACGGTGATCGAGCGTCCGAGCCGCGCGCCGATCGTCGTCATCGCGCTGCTCGTGCTCGCGTTCGCGGGCGTGCTCGCCGCGCTGCTGATGAAGCCGAAGGCGCCGGTGGTTGTCACGACGGCGACGACGACCACCATCACCACCGCTCCCCTGCCGGTGCAGGCTCCGGCGCCGGCGCAATCAACGATCGAAGTCACGCAAACGCAGACGCAGTCGCAGACAGCGGCGCCGGCAACGGAAACCCGAGGGGAGCGGACGTCTCGTCCGCCGGTCCCTGCAACCCGAGCGGACGAGACGTCCGCTCCCCAACCTCAGGTGGTCGCTGAAACGCCGGCGCCTACGCCCGTGTCGACGATCGCGCCGTACATCGAAGGCGGCGACGGCGATGCGAACGACGCCGCGGTCGCCGCCGCGCAGCGCGCGCTCGGCGGCACGAAGCGCGTCGCGTTGCGCGGCAGCGACGGCACGTGGACCGCGGAGCTCGCGCGCATCCTCACCCGCCACGACGTCGCGGTCGCCGACGACGCCGACGTCGTCATCCACTTCGACGGCGCGCTCGAGCGCCTCGGCCGCGGACGCAAGCGCCGCAGCGCCTCGGCATCGATCAGCAAAAACGGCCGCACCGTCTTCCGCTACGAGCTGAAGCCGGAGGAATATCGCGTCGGAGATGATCCGGCCGAGGCCTTCGCGCGAATTCTCGGTGACATCCTCCGGTAGACGGCCTCACCCCTGCATTACACTCCGGCGATTCAACGTTCGGCTCGTCGAGTCGTACCTCGCAGAGGAGCTTTCGCCAGTGCAACGTAAAGTCGTCACCATCCTCCTGCTCGCGGCGCTCGCCGCCTGCAAGGGCAGCGGCAAGAAAAACGAACAATACAAAACCGAAAAAGTCGATCGCGGCAACATCACCATGACGGTCACCGCGACCGGCACCCTCTCCGCCGTGACCACCGTCCAGGTCGGCAGCCAGGTCTCCGGCGTCATCTCGCGCCTCTACGCCGACTTCAACAGTCACGTGACGAAAGGCCAGCTCCTCGCGGAGCTCGATCCGACGCCGTTCCAGGCGCAGGTCGAACAGCGGCAGGCCGACGTGACCAAGGCCAAAGTCACGACCGCGAACGCGCGCATCACGTACGAGCGCCAGCGCCGCCTCGCCGCGGCGGGCCTCGCCGCGCAGGCCGACCTCGACGCGGCGCGCGCGCAGTACGAAGAGGCCCAGGCCGGCGTGCAGCAGGCCGAGGCAGCGCTGAGCCAGTCGACGACCAACCTCCGCTACACGAAGATCGTCTCGCCGATCGACGGCGTGGTCATCGACCGCGCGTACGACGTCGGCCAGACCGTCGCCGCGTCGTTCCAGGCGCCGACGCTTTTCCAGATCGCGCAGGACCTGCGCAAGATGCAGGTGCAGGCCGACGTCGATCAGTCGGACATCGGCCGCATCCAGGTCGGCCAGCAGGCGCGCTTCACCGTCGACTCGTTTCCCGACCGCGAGTTCCGCGGTCGCATCGCGCAGATCCGCCTCAACGCCACCGTCGCGCAGAACGTCGTCACCTATCCGGTCATCATCGAGGTCGACAATCCCGACGAGACGCTCAAGCCGAAGACGACGGCGAACGTCACGATCGAAGTGGCCACCGTCGCCGACGTGCTGCGCATCCCGAATGCCGCGCTCCGCTTCAAGCCGGAGAACCTGAAGACGGGGAACGCGCCGGCCACCGCGAGCACGTCCACCACGAGCACCGAGCGCGCCGCGTCCGAGATGGGCCAGCGCCACCGCGGCATGGGTGGAGCGGGCGGCGCCTTCGCGCGCAGCGGCGGCAAAGGCAAAGGCGGCCAGAACATCTACCTGCTCGAGGCGGACAACAAGATCAAGCCGGTCTGGATCCGCCCCGGCATCACCGACGGCCATTTCACGCAGATCGTTGCCGGTGACGTGAATCCGGGCGACAACGTGATCGTCGGCCTGGCCACGTCGAAGGTCGAAGGACCTCCCCCTCCGGGATCGAGCCCGCTGGGCGGCGGCGGCCGCAGAGGTGGGCGGTAGTGGCGAAGCCGGTCATCGAGATTCGTGACCTGACGAAGGTCTACACGATGGGCGAGGTCGAAGTGCGCGCGCTGGCCGGCGTGAACCTCACGGTGAATCAGGGCGAATTCGTGGCGATCATGGGACCGTCCGGCTCGGGGAAGTCGACGCTGATGAACATCGTCGGCTGCCTCGACCGGCCGACCAGCGGCTCGTATCTGCTCGACAACGTCGACGTCTCGCGGCTCGACCGCGACGAGCGCGCGGTGATCCGCAACGCAAAGATCGGCTTCGTCTTCCAGAGCTTCAACCTCCTCGCGCGCACCTCGGCCGTGGAGAACGTCGAGCTCCCGCTGCTGTACGGCGAGTTCGGCTGGTCGCGCGAGAAACGGCGCACCGCGGCGCTCGACGCACTGCGCCGCGTCGGCCTGCAGGACCGCGCGCAGAACGGGCCGTCGCAACTCTCCGGCGGCCAGCAGCAACGCGTGGCCATCGCCCGCGCGCTGGTCACCGATCCCGCCATCCTCCTCGCCGACGAGCCGACCGGCAACCTCGACTCGCGCACCTCGGAAGAGATCATGGGCATCTTCCAGACGCTGAACGACGACGGAAAAACGATCGTCCTCATCACGCACGAGCCGGACATCGCGGAGCACGCCAAGCGGATCGTGCACGTGCGCGATGGACTCATTCAGCAGGACCAGCGCGTCGCGCAACGCCGCGCCGTACCGATGAAGAGGTTCGCATCATGAAGAACTCCGTGCAGCGCCTCGGCAACATCACGATCGTCGGACTCAAGGCGATCTCCCGCAACAAGCTCCGCTCGTTCCTCACCGCGCTCGGCATCATCATCGGCGTGGCCTGCGTGATCGCGGTCGTGGCCATCGGCAACGGCGCCACGAAGTCGGTGGAGAACACCATCAACTCCCTCGGCACGAACTACATCATGATCTTCCCCGGTGCCGCGACCTCCAGCGGCGCGCGCATGTTCACCGGCAGCTCCGCGCTGACACCCGAGGATGCGGAAGGGATGAAGCAGGAGTGCCCCGCAGTGGCGTACGTGTCGCCGACCGTCCGCGCCGCCGGCCAGATCGTCGCCGGTGAGCTGAACTGGGGGACGTCGATCCAGGGGGCGAGCACCGACTATCCGCTGATCCGCTCGTGGAACGTCTCGCAGGGGACGTTCTTCACCGACGCCGACGTGAAGAGCGCCGCGAAGGTCTGCGTCCTCGGCTCGACCGTCGTCGACAATCTCTTCCCGAACGGCGACGCGGTCGGCCAGATCGTCCGCATCAAGAACGTGCCGTTCCGCGTGGTCGGCGTGCTGGAGAAAAAAGGCGGCAACATGATGGGGCAGGACCAGGACGACACGGTGATCGCGCCCTACACGACCGTCATGAAGCGGCTCTCCGGCAAGACGAAGCTCGACATGGTGCAGATCTCCGCGGCGTCGGCCGACCAGGTGCAGGAAGCGCAGAACGAGGTGGACGCGTACCTGCGGCAGCGGCATCGCATCCCGCCGGGCGGCGACGCCGACTTCCAGATGCGCTCGCAGGAAGAGATCGCGCAGACCCAGGCGCAGTCGATGGGCATCCTGCGCAACCTGCTGATGGTGATCGCCGGCGTGTCGCTCTTCGTCGGCGGCATCGGCATCATGAACATCATGCTCGTCTCGGTGACGGAGCGGACGCGCGAGATCGGCATCCGCATGGCCATCGGCGCAAAAGGCCGCCACGTGCTGCTACAGTTCCTCTTCGAGGCGGTGACGCTGGCGATCGTCGGAGGCCTGATCGGCGTCGGCATCGGCGTCGGCGCCTCGATGCTCATCGCCCGCATCCTGACCTGGCCGGTCATCATCACGCCGAGCTCGATCCTGATCTCGTTCGGCGTCGCCGCGGCGGTCGGCATCTTCTTCGGGTTTTATCCCGCGCGGAAGGCCGCGCAACTCGATCCGATCGACGCGCTCAGATACGAGTAGCGCTCAGCGCCGGAAGAACAAGCCGGTCAGAAAGAGGACACCGACCGGCACGATGATCGCGCCGGTGAGCCGCGGCGCAATCGTCGTCTTCGGATAGTCCTTGTGCACAAGCGCTCCGGGATGTTGCGCGAAAAGACGAAGGTGCCGAGGCCTTCGCCACGCGCAGACAGCTGGCCGTGAATTCGTTCTCGAACGTCGCGTTCACCGCCACGACGTTGTCTTCGACCACGGCGTCGAGCAGCGAGCAGACGCCGCTGAACGTGCTGTCGTTGAACAGGAGCGTCCCATTCACGCGGACCCGTTCAAAATACGCCCCTCGATGATCGCGCCCTTGATGCGCAGCGCGGCCGGCAGCTCGCGATTCGGGCCCGCTGATCAGGCTCTCCAGCAGCGACGCCGGAATGGTGCGATCGTCTTCGGCGGAGAGGTCGACCTCCTCGCCGGTCAGGAACCGCTCCCGCTCGATCATGAATCACGAGTGTGCCACAGCGCGTGTTCAGTGGATCGACACCGTCACGATCGTGTGCCCCTGCCCCTGCTGCCCGAGTCCGGAGAACGACGTCCAGTCCTCGTAGCGCGCCACGACGAAATGATCGTCCTTGCGCGTGAACTGCCACGAGCGCTTCGTCGTCGAGTCGCCGTGGAACATCAGGAAACCGGCCGTCGTCTTCCGCACATGCTCCGCGGCGAGCGGGATGTTGTCGGCGCCGACCCAGACGTTGAGACGGTTCTCGGGGTAGCTGACTTTGCCGATGGAGATCTCGTGATCGTGCTTCGGCTCCTTGAGGTCGAGCACGAGCAGGCGCGCCGGCACGCCGTTCCACAGCAGCCGCTTCTCTTCGCGCAGCGTGCCGGTGTCGAGCAGGCCGGTGAACGGATCGGCGAAGTCGAGGTCTTCGGAGATGCCGAGGGGCGAGACGCTGGAGAGCGAGTTGCGCGTGTCGCTGCTCCACGAGCCGCTGTTCGTCCGCGCTTCGTCCGCCGCCTTGTCGAGCAGCGCGCGCGGGATCTCGACGTGGAACGTGCCGGCGTCCTGTACCGCTTCGACGGCGACGTGTCCCGATGACTTCGCGTTCGCGTATTTGCCGCTCGTCGAGTCGCTCGATTCATGCGACCACGTCGCGCGAATCGGCGCTCGCGCATTGAGCCGCGCCAATGCGGCTTTCACATCGGCGAGCGTGTCGGCATGCATCGGCGCGGCGATGCTGAGCAGGAGCAGGAGTCGTCGCATTTCTCTTGGACGTGCAAGGCTCGCGCGCGTCACCGCGTCCTGTGCAGGATCCGCATCGGCTCCGCATCCGGCACGTCGCGGAACGCGTGGAACTTCGGATCGGGATTCCCCGGCACGCAGGGATCGGGCGGCATTGCCACCATCGTGTAGCGCGCCACGTCGATCTGCGTGTTGACGAAGCGGCGGACGGTGAAGTCCTTCCCCGGGTCGGTGCTGAGGATGAAGCTGCGGCCGATGATCCAGTCCGGAGTCAGCGGCAGGGGCTGCCCCTGCATTCCGCCGGCGACGTGCATGCGCGTGTAGAACTGCAGCACGAGATCGCCGTACGTCGTCAACACCGTCTCCCCCGGCGCGGCGTGCGCGCGGAGGTAATCGGCGATCACGCACTCCGGCTCCTTCGGCGGCTGGACGATCTCGCCGACGAACGCGGCGAGCGGCGACAGCGGATGCTCGAACTGCTTCGCCGCGTCGAGCTCCATGTAGCCGAGCGGGAAGCGATGGAGCACGGAGGTGAGCACGAGCAGCGCGACGGCGATCCAGGCGGCGATCGCGTTCTTCCGCATCAGCCACGCGAGCGCGACGCCGGTCAGCAGCGCCGCGACGGGAAAGAGGATCGTCAGGTAGCGGAACATCGTCCACGGCGCGAATGCGAGCATCACGCACATCGCGGCGACGAGCGCGAAGAAGAAGCGCGTCGCGGAACGGCGATCGTTCCACGCCGTGATGACGACGAGCGGCAGCGGCCCGAGAAACGTCACGAACTGCACGGCGTAGATCCAGAACTGCGACCACGCGCTCGCCTGTGAATGCGTCGGCTTGCCGAAGATGTCGAAGTAGATGACACCCGGCAGCGACAGCAACGCCGCGCCCGCGAGGCCGATGATCAGCTTGCGATGAATGCCGATCAGCGGCGAGGCGATGGCGATCGCGACGAGGAAGCAGATCGCCACAAAGTAGTTTGTGTAGAAAAGTGCTGCACCCGACAAAGCGAGCGCGATCGTCCAACCGATCGAGCGCCGGCACTCGAACACCCCGAGCAGGATCAGGCAGGCCAGCACGTACGCCGGCGCGTGCCAGCGCGCCTGCCGCCCGTGCAGCAGGAACCACACCGACGTCGCCAGCGCCAGCGCCGCGAAGCGGGCGACGAGGATCGATTCGTACACGCGCCGCGCGAGCAGGTACGTCAGCGGAACGACGAGCATCGCCAGCAACGCGAACGGCAGCCGCGCGCCGAACGTCGAGTCGCCCGCCGCTTTCAGGCCGGCCGCAGCGAGGTAGAACTGCACCCACGGCGACCAGCGCCAGACGTGGTCCGCGCCGAATTCGTGTCCCGCCTCCTGCGAGACGATGTTGACCCCGTCGCTCACCACCGGCTTGCCGTACTGGAGGATGTTCCGCCCCAGCAGCGCCGTCTCCGCCTCGTCCTGCCAGAGACAACGGCCGCCGAGATTCCAGAGGAGGAGGATGGCGACAAGCGCGGTCAGCGCCCAGAGGATCGGATCGCGATACCAGGTGGAGGGATCGTCAACGGCGACGATCGCGGGCGGAGGTGGCGTGCGGCTTCGTTTCGCTTTCGGCAATCGGCGAGAAGCATACGGCACCGCCGCGTTGCGCACGTACCTGGACTGACGGCGGGTCGGACGCCGTCAGTTCCGGTTTCACTTCGATTCGGGCTGGCGCACTCTGCGTGCGATCTGCTCGAGCAACTCGCGAGTGGTCGCATCGGACTGCGCGTTCTTCGCCGTCATCTTCGCCATCGTTTCCAACTGGCGATCATCCAGCGATTCGCTCTTGATCCACTGCAGCATCCACGCGGCGTCGGACGTCGTATCGCGCTCGGCATAGGCGCTGAGCACCGCGTCGACCACGTGCGCGGGCGTCGCGTCGACATGGTTGTGCGCGACGAGTCCCAGCACTGACTTGACGCCGGCAACGCTGTGCTCCCGCGCGATGCTGTGCACCGCCGCGATGAACACGCCGTAGTCGGTCGTTTCCGCCGCCACTCCGGCCAGGTCATCGACCAGTCCCGTCGCGTCGACCTTGAGCAGAACGGCGGTGAGGTTCTCGTGCAGCCGCGGATTGCCGGCTGCCATGGCGTGCGCGAACATGAGCTGCCGGAGTGCGCTCGCATCGTGAATCGAAGAGGCCATCTCTTCGCGGATCTCGTAGAGCTCATCGCCGTCGACCGGTTCGAGCAGAGCGTGCTGCAGGCGGACGACCTGCTCCGCGAGCGTGCGCGGCGCGGCCTCGCTGCAGTCGCCGCAGCCGTCGTGGCGCGACGCGACGTCCGTGGCGACGACCGACGCGGCCTGCTGCGCCGCGGTGATCGAATCCTTCAGCGGCACCCACACGCGCGAGTCGTTGTCCATGTTGCGGTGATAGGCGTAGTCATCGGTCTTCGGATCCGCGGGTCCGGCCGGATCGGCGATCTTCGTGTTGCTCACCGTGGTCACCGCAGGATTGTTCGCCACGAGGTTCGATTCGCCGCGCACGATCAATGCGCTCTGCGTCTGATAGAAGCCCAGGGCGCGAACCGTGTTTGCCGGGATCGATGCGTCGTCGCCGAAGTACTCGACGCTGTCGATGTGGCCGCTCACCTTCACCGGAATCCCGAGGCTGTCGAGCTTCTCCAGAACGTTCTGCGCATCGCCGCCGCCGGCGCTGAAGCCGACGACGTATACGCGATCGTGTGGCTTGTACTCCTGCACGATGTAGCTCTTCGGCACGTCCGAGTTGCCCGGCGTATTCAGCGAAGAGACGCCGGTGACGCTCGTCAGGTACAAGCCGATGGAGAAGATTCCGCCGAGCTGGGAGTTGGCAATGCGGATCAGATCATCCGTGTTCGTGGGGACGCACGCGGTGGTCCCGCAGGCGCCGGCCTTGTTGATGTAGTCGGGAATCTGCTGGTTTCGCCAGATCGACACGTTCCCACTCGGATCATCGTTGAGGTCGCTGGAACTTCCGCCGAGAATCCCGGTGAAGATCGAGCGCGATGCGATCGTGATCGTCTTGACCGTCTCGTTGTCCGATTCGTTCGACTCCGCGACCGTACCACCCGTGTCGGCCCTGATGCGCAGCGTATGCGGACCGGCGCTCAGCGTTCCGAGCGAGTAGTCGGGCACGTAGATGTACGAGTTCGCGGCGAGACCGGCGGCCACGTTCCACGTCGCTTTGAGCGTGCCGTCGATGAAGAGCTGCGTCTGGAACGACGTGGAGACCGGCGTGGCGCTGCTGTTCAGGACGCACCAGTCGAGATAGAGCGGATCGGCCGAGGTGAGACCGCTGCTGTCGACGCTGGTGCCGGTGCTCTTCGACACCACGATCGGAGCGGACCATGCGCTGGGGCGGAACGGCAGCAGGTTCGGCAACGTCACGCTGGCCGCGATGTCGATCGTCCTGCTGTACTCGTTGTCCGTCTCCGACGATTCGGCGATCGCATTGCCGGAATCGGTCTTGATGCGCAGCGTGTGGCTGCCGGCGCTCAGCTGGCCGAGTGAATAGTCGGGAACGTACGAGTAGTAGCCGACGGCGAGCGGAGAGGCGGTGGTCCAGGTCGCGCGCAGCGTGCCGTCGACGAACAACTGCGTCTGGAACGTCGTCGCCGTCGCGCTGCCGCCACCGTTCAACACCGCCCAGTCGACATAGAGATTGTCGGCGGTGGTCAGTGTTGCGCTGTCGGTGCTCGTTCCCGCGGTTCTCGAAACCACGATCTTGTTCGTCCAGGCGCTCGGCTGGAACGGATAAAGATTCGGCGCGGCGCCGGTGACGTTGATCGTTCTGCTGTACTGGTTGTCTCCTTCGTTGCTTTCCGCGACGGCACCGGTCGTATCGGTGCGGATCGTCAGGGTGTGCGAACCGGCGGAGAGTTGGCCGAGCGGGTAATCGGAGACGTACGCGTAGTACGAGGCGTTGAGCGGCGGAGGGGTCGACCAAGTGGCGCGCACCGAGCCGTCGACGAGCAGCTGCGTCTGGAACGTCGAGGTCGTAGCGCTCCCGCCGGCATTCAGCACCGTCCAGTCGAGGTAGAGATTGTCGCTGGTGGTCAGCGATGAGCTGTCGGTCGACGTGCCGGTCGTCCTCGAGACGACGATGATGTTCGACCAGGCGGCCGGCTGATACGGCGTGAGATTCGGCAGGCTGCCGTTCACGGTGATCGTCCGGCTGTATTCGTTGTCGCTCTCCGAAGTCTCGGCGATCGCGCCGCTCGAATCGGTCTTGATCCGCAGCGTGTGGCTTCCCGCCGGCAGCTGCCCGAGCGAGTAATCGCTGACGTACGAGTAGTAGAACGAGTTGAGCGGCGGCGGCGTGTTCCACGTCGCGCGCAGTTGTCCGTCGACGAAGAGCTGCGTCTGGAACGTCGCGCTCGTGCCGGTCGTGCCGTTGTTCAGCACCGACCAGTCGACATAGATGTTGTCACTGCTGCTGAAGCTCGAGCTGTCGGTGTTCGTGCCGGTCGTCTTCGACGCCACGATTTTCCCCGACCAGCCGGACGGCTGATACGGCGTGAGATTCGGCGCGGCCGACGCGGCGACGCCGGCAGCAGCGAAGAGGGCGAAGGTAACCGCGCGGATGAGGTTCTGCCCGATGGTGTTGATCACGATGCACCTCCTCCGGTGCGCTGCTGCGCCGGCACGAGCACCGGCTCGAGGGCACTCGGCCGCGGTTCAGGCGAGTTGCTTTCCGATTCGCTGCTCTTCGCCGCGCGATCGAGGACGGCGGCGGCACCCGGCATCGCCACGGAGGTGTTCGCGGCATGCGGAGCCGGCGCGACGGACACGAGAGTCGCTTTCTTCGCCGGTTTCGGCTGCCTGATCGCCTCGGTGCGGCGCTCGATGCGCTGCGCTCCGAACGACAACTGGCTGGCGACCACCATGATGACGACTACGACCAGGGGTACGCGACTCATCCTGACCTCCGAGTTACGGGAACAAAATGCGTCACGCAATGAACTTTGTCAAGTTATGATTGTAATTGTCATGGCTTTCTTGCTGTTGTATCGGTGCAAACTGACGCAATCGATCACAACGCCGCATCGCCGTCGCCGGTTCGATTGCCAATCCACGACTCAACGACTGAATCATCATGGATTTATGCGCCCCAGAGGCTCCGGCACACCGCCAGGCGCCGCGTGTATACTCGTCAGCCCAAGCCGGTGTTGACTTTGCCAACCAGACCATGGCCGGACCGGCTGTGCAGCGGCGTTCTATGACGAAGCAAAGCGCCCGAAACCAGTTCGGCAAGCTGCTCCGGCAGTACCGCGAAGACGCCAACCTGTCGCAGAACGTGCTGGCCCGCGGGGCCGGCCTCGATCCCACCAGTCTCAATCGCATCGAGAACGCGCGCGGCGGCCGCCCCCGCCTCTCCACCATCAACCGCCTCTGCCGCGCACTCGGATGGAGCGTCAGCCATCCGAACGCGGAGCTGCTGCGGCAGGCCGCCGGATACAAACCGTCCGACGGCGACGGACCCGCAACCGATTCCGACGAGCTGCGTCGAATCGTCATGGTGAGCGTGGCGGAGTTCAATCGCTGGCGCGAGACGCACGACGACGACTCGCAACGCCTCGACTGGAGCAACGCCGATTTCCGCTCCCAGTCATTGCGTGCAGTCGACTTTCATCGCCTGACCCTGCCGAAAGCGAATTTCGAGAACGCCGATCTCGTCCGCGCGAACCTGCGCGAAGCGAACCTGGCCGGAGCGAACCTGCGCCTCGCCGATCTGCGCGGCGCCAACCTCCGCGAGGCCATTCTGTCGGACGCGGACCTCAGCGGCGCCGATCTTCGCGGAGCCTATCTGCACGCCGCGAATCTGAAAGGGGCGGTGCTGAACAACGCTGATTTTCGCGGCGCGGACCTCCGTCAAAGCGTGCTGCGCGATGCGAACATGCGGAAAGCGGATTTCCGGCGCGCCGACCTGAGCAGCGCCGATCTGACGCGCGCCGAGCTCGTCGACACCAATCTGACGAAGGCCGACCTCCACGACGCGATCCTTCACGAGGCCGATCTGCGGCGCGCGCAATTCCGCCGGCGCGAAGTCGAGGCCGAGGCCGATACGCGCAGGGCGAAGTTCCGCACGGAGCGGGACGAGAGCGAAGCCGTCGATGACCACATCCCCTGGAACGGAGACTGAATTGCTGCCCAGCCCACTCACGAAGCTGTCGTCTTCGCCGGCCGAGAGCCGGTATCTGCCGCTGCTTCAGAAACGAATTCTGCATGTCGATGAGGCAGCGGGCTGGGATGGACTGGTCGGCCGCCTGCAGTCGGTGCTCGCTGCCGCGGAGGCGCGCTGGGACCACGCCGATCGCGCGCGCTTCGTCGAAGAGGCGGGCGACGCCGTGCGCAGCGGGCTGCTGTTGCCCAACAGTCCCGCGCTCGTGCATTGCGGGACGGCGTCGCACCGTTTCCTCGCCTGCTTCGCGCTCGATGCGCGCCGGCCGCGCGACACCTTCCTCGCACTGCTCCGGGACATTCACGATGGGATGGGCGGAGTCGGCTACACGATCGCTGACGACCTTCCGCCACATCGCGCGAAAGAGCTGATCCGCCTCGTCGATGACGACACGGCGGCTCATCAGAACGGCCGCCTGCGCCCTGCATCGACCGCCGTCACGGTGCCGATCGACTCGCCGCAACTGGCGCAAGTGCTGGAGCTGAGCGGCACATTGCGCACGACGAGCCTGAACGTCGCCATCTCCGACGCGTTCTTCCGCCGCGCGGCCGCCGGCGAGACGCTCGCCTGCGCTCAACTCGAGCGGCTGGCGCGGGCGATTCATGCGACCGGACAACCGGGCGTCGTCTTTTCCGATCGCATTCAGCGGATCGCGCGCGACGCTTCGGCGGCGTTCGCAACGAACGTCTGCGGCGAAGCGCCGCTCGCGGCCGATGAAGCGGGCGTCCTCGGCTCGATCAATCTCGTGCAGTGCCTGCGGCAGTCGAGCGACGGCGGCTTCACGTTCGATGAAGCGAAATTCGCGGACGCGATCCGCATCACGGTCCGGCTTCTCGACGACCTGCTCGAGCTGCATTCGCACGCGGCGATCGAGCTCACGGCGAACACGCGCGCGACACGCAAGATCGGCGTCGGGATCATGGGCTTCGCGCACGCGCTCGCATTGCTCGAAATCCCGTACGGTGCGCCGGAATCGATCGGCACCGCGGAACGAATCGGACAGCTGCTGATGTCGGCCGCGGAGAGCGAATCGGAACACCTTGCACACATCCGCGGCGGTTTTCCCGTGTGGCGGCAGCAGCTGGGGATTCCGTTTCGCCGCAATGCGACGCTCGTGGCGATCGCTGCGACGTCGACGCTCGCGCTGCTCGCCGGCACGACGGGAGGAATCGAGCCGCTCTTCTCGCACCTCGCACTGCATCGAGTGATGGACGAGACGATGATGGTCCTCGATCCGGTCACTGAGTTTTTCGGGCGAAGGCAGGGCATCGAACCCGGCCAGCTCACCCGCCGCCTCGCCGCCGGCGAACCGTTGACCGCGATCCTCGGCCACGACACGGCCCGCCTGCTGCCGCGCGCGCACGACGTGCCGGCCGAGCAGCAGATCGAGATCCAGGCCTCCTTTCAACGCCACATCGACGGCGGAATCTCGAAGACGGTGAACTGCGACGCCGGCACCTCCGTCACCGACATCAACCGCTGGCTTCGATTCGCCCACGAGCGCGGCTGCCTTGGGCTCACGATCTATCGCGATGGTGTCTTCGCCGATCAGCCGATCCGCGACGCACGCGGGGAACGAACGATATGAGTCGTCACCCCATCTTCGTATCGATCGACGGACCGAAAGGATCGGGCAAGACGACGCTGATGCGCCGGCTGCCGAGTCTCATGCCGCCGGCACTCTCCGTGGCGCTCTATTCGGAGAAAGAGATCGATCCGTTCCGCGATCAGACCGAAGCGCTGATCGAGAAGCATCGCGGAAGCATGACCGCCGACGTCGAGAAGGAGGTGGTCCGCCTCCTCGCCGCCGGACGTGCGGAGATCACGAAAGAAATCCTTTCCCGCTCCGACGCCGACATCGTGCTGATCGAGCGCTGGTACCTGTCCGACGCGTATTTCCGCCGCTGCCTGGCATTCCGCGACGTGCTCGACGTGAACATGGAGCTCGGCGTCGCGCGCCCCGATCTCGCGCTGGCAACGGTGTGCGATCCGCTGGAATCATGGCGGCGGGCCACGACGCGGCCGCGCGGACTGGCCAGCCGCGCCGGATTGACGAAGGAGCAGCACATCGCCGCGACCGCCGCGTTCGAGCGCGCGGTGGATCAACACCAGGCCACGAAGCTGCGGACGGACGGACCCGCGGATGTCGTTGCCATGCGCGCTCGCGATCTGATCCTCGACATCGCGCCACGAAGAGCATGATCTTCCCGCTCCCGACGGCTATACTTCCCGCATAGCAACAAAAGGAGCTGCATTCATGCTCGTACTCCGGCGCCTCGCATGGGCCGTCGTCCTCGCCGTATTCGTCTGCGCGCCGCCGCTGCTTGCCCAGGGATTGCCGCTCACGATGTCGAAGTCGTTCAGCCCTTCGACGGTGCTCGTGGGCGGCACGGCAACAACGACGATGACCGTGACGATCAACAATCCGAATCCGTTCCCGGTCAGCGGAATCAGCTTCAGCGACACATACCCCGCCGGCCTCGTGCCGGACCAGGTCGGCGCGTACACCTGCAGCGCTGGCAGCGCGGCGTTCAACGGAAGCGGCTGGTCATTCAACAACGTCACGCTCGGCGCAGGCGCATCCTGCAGCGTGCCGATGCTCATGCACGCCACAATCGCCGGGCAGATCACGAATACGACGTCGCAGGTCACCGGCACCGGCGTCCCACCCGGCGGCCCCGCCTCCGCCATCCTCAACGCCTCCGCCCTCGGCGCAACCGCCCCGACGCTTTCGGGCTGGATGCTGCTGCTCTTCGCGATCATGCTCGCCGCCGTGGCGGCGGTTCGGATCAGAGTTTGAAGGTTTGATCAGGCTGGAGCGGGCGACGGGACGACGAGCGGGATCGTCCAGCCGAAGGCGGGCATACACTGCCGGCATGCAATCCAGAGCGATCGTTGCCGCGCTTCTCCTCCTCACCGCCGCCGCCCACGCGAACACCACCGTTTGCGTGAGACAGACGGACGGCCACACATCCGACCAGCCGCCTGCTCCGGTCGTCGTCTGCCAGAAGTTGTTCCCGTCGCCGCCATTCGTCCACCTGCCGCCCGATCAGCGGCCCGCCGGCGGCCAGGCGACGCTGTACGGCGTCGTGGAGCTCGACATCAACAACGATCTGCACATCGCCAACGCGCGTTTCTACGATCGCGACCTGCATCTCTATTCGCTCGTCAACACCGCCGGCAAACCGATCGACGAGACCTCGGAGCTGATGAAGAAAAACCACCTGCCGTCGAACCGCGTGCACTTCCTCATCTACGAGGCGACCGGAAAACTGGCCACGGCCACGACTCTGCAGCTCACCGGCTTGCGTCCCGCGATCCTGGTCGAGGGTCAGGCGCTCGACGCGCGCTTCCTCGGGCCGTGGGAAGGCCTCGTGTCGAAACGGCGCACCGCGACGCAGTGGTACGTCGACCCGAGTCAGCCGGCGGATTTCGCGAAGATCCGCATCGATTTCGCGGAGCCTCTCGTTGCGACCGAGGCGATCGGCGAGCTGCGCCCGACGCCGAAGCTCGCCGACGGCAAGCGCTTCAAGGTCACCGGTACGTTCGAGAACGGCACGCACCCGGTGCGGCTGTCGACCGGCGAATGCGCCCCCGCGCTGACCAGCTACGGCGCGGCCAACCCGATGCCGGAGCGCGTCGCGACGTCCGATTACATGCTGCGGATGTGGCGCTTTCCCGCGATGCACACGCTGTGGAGCAAGGACTTCCACATCGTCTTCGATTATCCGAAGGGCCTCTACACGAGCGCCACGGCGATGGCGTCCGAGCACAATTTCCGTCTCAAGGATTACATCGCCACGTCGACGCATCCGCAGCAGCTCGTGTTCCGCCTTCACGGCAACCCGGTCGATCAGATCGTGTTCGTCCTGAAGCCCGTCACCGGCGGCGGAGGGAGCTGCAAGCCGTAGCCGCTACTTCTGAACCGGCACGTTCGCCGGAAGCACGAAATTCACGACGTCGCCGCCCTGACGAAACGTGCCATGGCCATTCTCGACTGCAAGCGCCGTGATTCCGTTCGCCCTCAACGTCTCCTCGGCCTTCTTCCGCACGGTGGGATCGGAATCTGTGGCGAAGAGTGCCAGCTGCGACTTCAGCTCGGTGCTCAGCGGAACGTTCGGCGAGCCCGCGAAAACGACAGAAGAGTCGAGGTAGCGCTGGAACGCTGCCACGTCGGCACCCGACTGGAGCTCCGCCCGATCGACATGCGCGACCGCATCCCGGACGCACGAGATCTTGCCGTTCCTGGCGCAAACTTCGGCGGCGGCGAGACGCTCGGAGTTCGCATGCTGCCGATCGTTCAGCGCACTGAGAGAATCGGCATATTGCAAACGCGTCGACGAATCGATCGTCAGGAGATCGCTCCGATTCGCCGCCTTGCGTTGCTCGTTCTCACGTTTCACGGCGTCAAATTGCCGCTCGAACTGCACCTTTGCATCTGCATCGCGATGCAGCCGCGAGTAGAGAGTGGCGAGCGTCCGGTGATACTCCGCCACATTCTCCCAATCGACGCGTTCGTACGCGGTCGATTTCGCCGAGTACAACGAGGTCTCGAAGCGCGCAAGCAGCTGCTCGATCTCGGCAAGGCGATTGCGAGCGTAGTAGAGCGTGGCCAGGTCGCGAAGCGCCGCTGGATCGGGGTTCTGCGGGTCGGCATCGATCGCCAGCCGATAGAACCTCTCCGCGTCGTCGGTTTTTTTATCGCGTTCGGCGGCGTAGCCGATGCCGTGCGCCAGCTGCTGGATGGCCTGCATGGCGGTTGGCCTGCCGTATGGCCGCTGCGGATCGGGAGCATCACGCCAGACCGAGAGTGCGTTGGCATCTTTCAGGTCGCCCTGATACAGCGCGAAAAGCGACCGGATCCGCGGCGCCAGCACTGCCGGCAACGACCTCATCGCGCTGAAACGCCTGAACGCCTCACTTCCGGCAAACCCGACGCCGTCGTAATTCTTTCGTCCCAGGGCCGCCGTCGCCAGCGTCAGCGCCTCGGTCGCGTCGGACTCGTTGAACGGATCGTCGCTGCCGATGACCGTGAGCGCGACGTCGAGCGCATCATCGACGTCGCCGGCGGCGAAAAGCTTCCATCCGTATTCGACCACGTCGCGCTGCTTTTCCGGATTCGCTCTCGCCATCGCGAGGAGTGTCTTCGTGATCTTGGGCCCGAGAGACGAAGACGGCTTTCCGCTGCCGAAGGCAAGGTCGTAATCCTGGAGCGCCTTCGCCGGATCGGTCTCCAGATCGCCGAGCTTTTCCGCGAAACGGGAGACGTTCGCCTTGTCCGCGTCGGTCGAACCGGCGCGATACGACATCTCGAGCCCGCGTTTGAGAAGCGCGACGGCGGACTCCGTCCTGCCACGATCGATCTCGATCAGCGCGAGATTGAAGTTCGTTGCGGTCGACGAGCTCTTGATCTCGAGCGCGCGGCGGTAGTCATCCGCGGCCTCGTCGCGAAGAGCGGCCGCGGCGTCGAGATCGCCCTTCGTTTCGGCCAGCTTCGCCGCCTGCTGCTTGTTCAGGCCTGAATAGAAAAGAGAGCGATAGGCATCCTGCGATGAGGACGCCGCCGGCGCGGTACTGCTGCTCGCGACCGCTTTCTGTGCGTCCGGCGTTTGCCCGAACAGCGGCACGGTGGTGAGGAGCAGGAAGCCGATCAGGCTTTTCATCGCGGACCTTTCAATCGGGCGTCTGTGCCGGCGCGGCGGACTCGTCGTACGCGTACTCATGGACGAACAGCTGCATCTTCGCGCCGCGGTGGCGGTCGAGCGCGTTCCTGATCTTCTCCTGATCCCAGTGCGACTGATCGAGATCGGCGTTGGCGCAGTGAATCTGACCGAGATGGCCGCCGATGCCGGACTTCACCGGCTCGAGGTTCGTCAGCCGGATCCATCCCTTGGCGATGAATTCAGGCCCGTCGTCGCGGCCCTTACTGACATCGACCGTCACCAGGAGCAGGGAATCGGCCGCCGCCTTCAATTGTGCCCAGGTGAAGCCGGTGATCACGATCGTATGCGGATCGGATACGGTGGCCGGATCCGGAAGGACCGCCGGACAGGAGCAGATCGGCACCTTCTGGATGAAGCCGACCTCGAAATCACTCTTGCGCGTCTTGTCGAGCAGCTCGGTCAGACGGGCGACGACGTCGTTGCTCAGCGTCTGCGCATCGGAGTACGGCACGTTGCGCTTGCCGCGCGAATAAAGGTCGCGATCGCCGCGGAACATCGGTTCCTGATTCCAGCCCGGGACGATCTGTCTCTGGTATTCGAGATGGAATGATGAAAGCGTGCTGCTGATCTGTTGTTCGACGAGCGTGATCGTCAGCTTTGCGACCGCGCTGGCGTTGGCGTCCGACTCCTCGCACCAGCGGAAGAACGGATACTTCGTGCCCATCAGCCGCGCAACCGCGGCACCCACGTCGCGTTCGCTCTGATCCTTCGCCGATCCGAGACCGCCCGGAAATCGTTTTCCCGTGATCTGAAAACGGGTCATGACGATGGGCAGGTCGTCGCCGGCGGCGGCGACCGCGGAGAACAGCATTGCGAGGACGATTGCGGTCGTCTTCATTTCGAATTCTCCACGAAGATTGTGGTGATCTCGTCCGAGGGCCCGAGCTTGATCGGTTGGGACAGCATCGGTTTCGTCCCGCGCAATGCGATGCCCGCCGAGACCTGTTCGCCGGCGCTGAAGTCCCTCGGCGCGGTTTGCACTCGCGGAGACGTACGCCAGTCGGTGAGATAGGACTTCGCGTCCTCCGCGTCGGGGTGATGATTCAGGTAATCCTGCAACTGGATTTCAAACTCGGTACTGCTCTTCTGGCCGTCGGCGATCTTTTTCAACGACCCTTCATCCGCCACTCCCGAGTAGACGGTCTGGAATCTCACGTCCTTCACGAGGTACTCGTCGCTCCCGATGCGGATCGTCATGTCATAAACGTTCCGCGGAGGTGCGTCCATGCCGTTGAAAGTCCATCCCGGCACGATGCGAATCGCATGGAACGCCTTCTTCCTGAACTGGGTCGCGTCGCCGAACGTCAGATCGACGCCGCTCCATGGCTTCAGCACGATCGGATTTCTCACGTACTCATAGCCCGCCGGCTCGACGACCACCGCATTCACCGTCGACGATTTGAGGCGCGGAAACAGAAGCCGGCCGCCGACGCGCGAGCTCGGAACCACGACGATCGAATCCATGAACGGCTTTCCCGTTGCCTGATCGATCAGATCGACCCGCAGCCGCGCCGTATCGCGGTCGTCGAGCTTGATGTAGACGGATGTCGTCAGGGCGATGAGCACCACCGCGGCGACGCACCCCAACAGGAGCAGACCGCGGGCGTCCTCGCGTCCCAGCAGCCGCGCGCGAAGCTTCTCGCCGTCAGCGGCGAAATCCTTCTTCGCTTTCGAAACGATCAGTTGCCAGAACGCCCACAGCGTGGCACTGCCGAAAATCAGCCCCTGCGTTGCCCACGTCTGCAGATGCAGCCAGAACCAGACCACGAGCAGCGCGCTGACCCCCGCGAGCAGCGCTGCATTCTGGCGGTATCGGCGGACGAGGTCGGGATCGGCCGGTTCCTCCTCCTGGCCGACAACGACTTTCGCCGCACGGATCACGACGGATGCGCTCTCGATGACGCATGGCGTCGGCGCCGGAACTGCGCCGTTCTTCGGTACCGGTCGCGCTTGGACCATCACCATCCCCTTTTAAGGGGAGGGACAATCTGAGATTTTTCCCTACCTCCGGATCGAAAATCGACGCAGGATCACATCATCGCCCGTTCGAGCTCGCGCGCCGCGTCATCGAAATTCTCCGGCGTCACTTCGATCGACGGCGCGAACGTCACGACGATCCGCGAGAACGGCAGGGGGAGCCATTTGCGGTCCCAGGTCGGCAGCCGGATTGCCGGCGTGGCCCGGAACCGGACCGGCACGACCGGCACGCCGCTGCCGGCCGCGATGTGCAGCACGCCCTTCTTGAGCACTTCCGGCGGCCCGTGCGGACCGTCGGGAGTGATCACCGTCGACGCGCCTTCTTTCACCAGCTCCGTCAGCGCCGCCGCAGCGTTCCGCCCTTCCTCGCCATGCGATCCGAGAAAGATGCGGATGCCCATCCATCCCAGCACCAGGTGGATCGGCTTCATGTACGCGGCCGGATGCTGCAGCCACGCTTGCCCATGCTGCCTGCGGAGAAATGCAATGAACCATAGTCCCAGACCCTGATGCCAGAAGCTGTAGATGTGGTTCTCACGCCCTCGCAGCTCCTCGGAACCTTCGAATCGAATCCGGCAGGTCACATGGAGAATCGCGAGCAGCGCTGCGAACGCCAGCGCGAGAATCCACGACCACGCCAGCCAGAACGGCCGGCAGAACCACGGAACGTCATCGACTCGGTAACGGCGCAACGTCTCTCCGGGCCTGATTGCAGGTAGGAAAATCCCCCAGCCGCACACTCCTTGGTTATGAGCATCGTCCACGCCCAGCCGCTGGAGCTCCCCGTCATCGATTACGGCGAGATCGGCAGGCACGACAACGAGCGGTCGGCATTCGTGGCTTTCGACGATCGAGTATATGACATCACTGAATTTCTTCGGCGCCACCCCGGCGGCAGATCGATCCTCGTACCCGCTCTTGGGAGCGATATCACCGATGCACTGGAAAGTCAGCATGGCAGTCACGTCGTCCGCATTTTCCGCAACGAGCCGATGCACGACCAATTCGGAATTCGCCTGCTCGGCAAACTCGCGCCGCTGAGCGACGGCGACCGGAACCGCATCGGCTGCCACGACTATCAGTCGCGGCGCCATTATCAGCGGCCCGATCCAATGGCCGACGAGCTGCGCCAGGCGGTTTACGGGTATCTGCGCGAAAAGGGACTGCCGTGGAAGAAAACGTTGCCGGCCGCATGGTCGCTGTTGATCTTTTTCTACACGCTCTATTTCACCGGGATGTACATGGCGTTCATCCGCGGATCGGCATTGTGGGCCCTGCTGCTCGGCCCGATCATCACGTTCGCAGCCGTGAACGTCGCACATACGTGCATGCACGGCGGTTTCACCGACTCGAAGATCATCAAGCTCATGGGGCGGACGATCTGGGATTTTGTCGGATATTCATCGCGCTGCTGGGATGTGGAGCACCAGAGCCATCACCAGGCGCCGCATTCCATGCTCGACCTGCAGACGGCCGGCGCGACTGTGGTTCGTTTCTTCGAGCATCAGGAATACAGGCCGTATCACCGCTATCAGATGTTCTATATCTGGTTCGTGTTCATTCTCTATTCGCCGAATTCGTGGGTCATTCACAGCTACAACACACTGTTCCGCTACAAGTGCGTTCCGCTGTCCGAAAAAATCGGCCACGTCGCGGCGAAGAGCTTCGGCTTTGTTCTTCCCGTCACTCTTTCGTTTTTTCTGTTCGCGCCCGGCACGGCATTCCTGAATCTGTTTATCTTTGCGGTGTCAAAGAGCTATTTCTCGCTCTTCACGCTTTTCATCCAGCACGAAGATTCGTATCTACCGGAAGACGCGAACGAACCGTGGTCCCTGCGCCAGATCCGCACCTCCGCCACCTGGTACACCAATCCGCTGCTGCAATGGCTCCTCGGCTATTTCAATCATCACACCGAGCACCACCTGTTTCCCGGACTCAATCCCGCGCTCTATCCGAAAATTCGGCCGATCGTTCAGGCGATCTGCGAGAAGCACGGCGTGCGGTACAAGCACATCTCGCTCTATGAGCTGATCAGCTCGCAGGTGAGCGCGTGGAGAAAATTCGCGACCGGCTGGACGCGCGAAGTGGAGAGCAGCGCGATCCCTTAGTGACCCGGCGGCCGCAGTTGCGCACGCAGCAAATCGGCTTGCCGGACGTCATAAGAGTCGTCGTTTTCGACGAACCAGCCGCGCGTCTCCTCGAGGATTCCTCGCGCCGCCTCTTGCTTTCCTGATCCCACCCAGACGCGGGCCAGAGAGACGGCCGCACGCAACTCCAGAGCCCTCGCTGACTGTCCGGCCGCGAGCTCGCGGGCGCGAAGCAGGGTCTCTTCCGATGCGGGCGAGCCGGGAGCCCGCATCGCCAGCAATTCGCCTTTCAGCCGGTACAGTTCGGGCTCACAGAGGCGTTCGTCAGTCGCTTCGCAGACCGTCAGGCCGTCTTCGATCGCGCCGAGCCCTCCCTCGATGTCGCCCTGATCGAGATGAATCTGCGCGATCCACGAGAGAAACGTCGGGACGAACGCATTGGCGCCGATGCGCCGCCACCGCGTCAGGCTGGCCGTCATCGCGGCCAGACCGGCGGCAGGCGCGCCGCGCTGCGCACGCAACCAGCCGTCGAGGATGTTCCCCACCGCCTCCAACGGCGCGAAGGATTGCTGCCGCGCGATGCTGCTCATTTCGTCGACATATGCCTGCATCGTGTCGGGCTCGCGCTGGAAGATGTGTTGCCAGCTGGCGAACAGGAGCGCGAAGCAGAGGCTGTAGGGATGCGCCAATGTCCGCGCCAGCGCGATCGCTTCCTGTCCTCTGGCCAGTGCCGCTTCCGAAAGCCCCATGCACCAGAGCGTCGGCGCCGCAAAGGCGAGGCAGCTCACACCCGGATCCTGGCCATACACAAGGACCAGAGGATGATCGCGTTCCGGTTCGTAGAAGGCGAACGCACGCTCCAGGTGCTCCCGCGCCGCATCCATCCGGCCGCGGTAGAAGAAGCCGGTGCCCACCACGCGATGCGCTTCCAGCGCGAGCTGCGGCGCATGCTCCCGCTCGGCCATCAGCAGCATCTGCCGCCCGGCCTCGGCTCCCTTCCGGTGATCGCCGCGCATGGCCTGAAACGAGAACAAAAGCCGGAGCACCTTGAAGAGCTCCGCGTCGTCTCCGATTTCGAGGCAGAGCTGTTTCGCCCGCGTCAGTGTTTCATCCACCTCCGCTGCCGCGTAACCCTTGATCGCGATCAACGGCAGCGCCACAGCGGTCCGCAGCTTCATCTCATGACGATCCCTCGCCGCGCTTTCGGGAAGCGTGGCGAGAAGCTCGAGACATTTGCTCAGGTGCGCCACCGCCTCGGGGTTCGCCGAGTTCCTGATCGACCGCTCCGCGGCCTTCTGCCAATAGCCGATGGACTTCTCCACGAGCCCCGCCTGCATGCAGTGAAACGCGATGACCTCCGGCTGTCTCCGCACGACGTCGGGAAACTTTGACTCGAATGCCTCAGCAATCCGGCCGTGGAGCTGGCGCGCGTCGCGCGCGAGGATCGAGTCGTAGGCGGCCTGCTGGATCAGGGCGTGCTTGAACGAATATCCGCCGTCGTCGAAGCCGCGGCGAAGAATGATCTCGCTCTGCAGCAGCCGCTCGAGGTCCTTCGCAAGCGCGCCCTCCTCGACCGGGACGATCTGCGAGAGCAGGCCGCGCGAGAACTCGCGGCCGATGACCGACGCAACCTGGGCAATCTCTTTGGCCGTGCCGAGGCGGTCGAGCCTTGCGATCAGGGAGCCTTTGAGCGTCACGGGGACGCCGAGCGTCTCGCCATCGACGAGCTCGGACTCCATCACCATCTTCGTGAGCTCTTCGACGAACAACGGAATCCCGTCGCCATTGCGAACGATCTCCGCGAGGACGTTCGGAGGAAGTGTTCTGTCCGACAGCAGCGAGACCAGCGCGCCGGTCTCCGCGGACGCGAGGCGGCGGAGGGAGAGCTCGGAGAGATACGAGAGCTGCGCCCACGGTGGATCGAAATCGGGACGAAAGGTGAGCAGGGTGAGGACCGGCGCCGTAGCCTGCGACTGAACGAGTAATCCGAGGAAGCCGAGCGTCGATGCATCGATCCAGTGGAGATCTTCGAAGATGAGCAGGACCGGCTTACGCGCGGAGAGGCGGACGATCATCTCGAGGATCGCGGCGAGCGTCTTTTTCTTGCGCCCCTCGGGACTGAGATTCAGCGGTTGATAGTGAGCCGGCAGCGGCAGCGAAAGAAGCGCGAGCAGCAGCGGCACGACGGCTTCCGCAGGCATCCCGAGCTCGAGGACGATCGCTTCCAGACGCTCTGCTTCGCTCGCTTCCTTTGGATCGGCAGTTGCGAGCACACGGCGAAGCAGATTGACGAGTGGATAAAACTCCGTGTTCTGGTGATCGGGCGAGCAGCGGCAGTCGAGCCAGATCGCCCGATTCTCCATCCCGAACCTGAACTCCTGCACCAGCCGCGACTTGCCGATCCCGGCCTCGCCGCGCACGTAAACGACCTGGCCGTTGCCTTCACGCGCCAGCTCCCAACGCTGCCTCAGAATCTCGAGCTCGTGATCGCGCGCGACCATCGGCCTGGCCGCGGAACGCGCGACCGGATCGCCGTCCATGAGCGTGAAGATCTGTACCGGCTGGTCGACGTCGTCTAATTCCAGGCTGGTCGCGGCGACGCAGGCGAACTCCTTCTCAATGAGCTGTTGCGTCGGCGCGGTGATCCGGATGCGGTTCGGCGGCGTTTCATTCAGGACCGCGGCTACGACGTCCGGCACCCGGCCAACGAGGATCGGCTCATGATCCGCCGCGGCAATCACCATGGCTCCGGTATGGATCGCCAGCCGGACGGCCCAGGAGGACTGTCCGCCGGCGAGGGTCTTCGGCAGTTCGAGGATTTCGCGCGCCGCGATGACGGCGCGGCGTGCGTCGTCCTCGTGAGCCCGCGGACAACCGAAATACGCGAGCATTCGCGTCCCCTGCCGCTGCGCGACGTGCCCCTCGAGCCGCGTGACGATCTGCGCGACACGCGCCTGATACTCCGGGAGCAAAGGAACGACTTCCTCCGGGTCGAGCTCCTGCGATCTCGGGACCGCGGTGAGCTCGCATTCGAGCGCAGTCACCTGACGGCGCTCGTTTGCGACGGCATGTCTGGCCGGCGCAGCCGCCGCGCTTCTCGCATGCCGCAGTTTTTCGATCTGCTTGCGCAGGCTGGAGCGGATCTTCAGGAAGAGCCGCTTGCGGCGTCCCGGGTCGACGTAATTCTCTTCGATGGTCTCGCCGCCCGTGGGCAGATACTGCGTCTCCCGCAGCCAGGCGTGGCGCTGCCATTCGCAGGGCGAGAGGATCACCGGAGCGATGAGCAGCCCCGAGTCGCGGCTCTCCTGGAGAAAGTTCGCAATCTCGACATTCGTGCAGTACGCGGAGTCGAGAAAGGGCTGGCTGACGAGCACCAGGGCGATGTCGGTCTGCTCGAGCTGGGAGCGGATCTCGGCATCCCACCGGTCGCCGATTTCGATCCGTTGATCGCTCCAGAACTCGACCCCCTCCTGCTCCAGCCCTCGCAAAAACCCGAGGAGCGACCCGTCGCCGAGATATTCAGCGTCGCGGTGGCTGTAACTGACGAAAATCCGGACGGCATCGCTCATGACAATCCCGGCATGGACCCGTTCACGTATTTGGGAATGTGCGAGTTTAGCACCGGGAGGCGGGCGCCAGGCGATGACGCGGCTGGAGCGGGCGACGGGATTCGAACCCGCGACCAAGAGCTTGGGAAGCTCCTACTCTACCAACTGAGCTACGCCCGCCCGGGGGTAGGGTCTGATCTTACAACAGGGCTCAAAAGCCGCGGTAGATGAACGTGGAATCGAACGACGCGAACATCATCAATGTCACGATCAGCGCGGCGATCGCGAGGGCCACGGCGGCGTCTTTGAGGAGGTTCTTCATCGGCTGAATCCGAACATGAGGGACCACAGGTGGAGGCTCTTGCCCAACGGCAGGAAGAACGGGACCCAGCCGATGGTGACGAGGAGGAACGTGGTGAGGATGCCGAGGGTGCGGAGGGCGCGGGAGTCGTACCAAGGGTGGTCGGTGATGCGGGGGGGCATCTTGAGGCGGGCGACGTGGTAGGTCGCGAGGAGGGCGCCGTGGTACACGCCCCAGAGGACGAACGCGGCGGTGAGGCCGTGCCAGGCGCCGACGATGGCGAAGGTCACGAGATAGCTGATTGCGGCGATGACGTTGGGCCACGGGCGGAGGCGCGTGCGGAAGAGCGCGCGGCCGCACGGGACGAAGATGTAGTCGCGCACCCATTGTGAAAGCGTGATGTGCCAGCGCTCCCAGAATTCGCGGATGTTCGCGGCGAGGTACGGCCAGTTGAAATTCTCGGGCAGGCGGATGCCGAGGATGCGGGCGAAGCCGATGGCGATGTCGGAGTAGGCGCTGAAGTCGAGGAAGAGCTGGAACGAAAACGCGAGCACGATGATCCAGGCGTGGCGCATCGTGGCGACGTAGCCGGCTTCCGCGACGGTCAGCGCGAGCACGTCGGCGAAGATGAACTTCTTCGCGAGTCCGAGGAGGATGCGCAGCAGCCCCGCGTAGACGTTCTCCGCCGACAGCTCCGCTTCCTCGACCGCGGCGAGGAACGGCGGCAGGCGCTTGATCGGGCCGGCGATCCGCGCGGGAGCGAAGAAGACGAAGCCGAGGAGATCGCACCACGCCGGTTTCGTCATCCGTCCGCGCCGGCGTTCGATGACGACGTGCAGCAGCTCGAACGCGAGATACGAAATGCCGAGCGGCACGATCGCTACGCGGCCGAGCTTCACGTAGATCAGCACGCCGACGATCAGAAAACCGGCAAGCGGCGCGGGGGCGAAGAGTGCGGCGACCGCGAGCAGCAGCACGATGCCGATGAACGGACCGGCGTACGTGACGTAAAAGATCATCCCCCACACCGCGAGCGTCGCGGTGCGCCAGCCGCGCGGGACGGCGAAGAACGTCGCCCAGCAGAGCGCGAAGAGCAGCACGAAGCGGAGATCGGTGAAGATCAACGTGCCGCCTCGTGCGCGACGAGCGCCGCGGCCACCGCGTGCGCGCCGGCGGCGGTGAAATGCATGCGGTCGTACTCGAGCGCATCCGGGACGACGATCGTCACGATCTCGGCGTACGGCGCATACGCGGTGTTGAAATCCGCAACGGCCGCCGCGTTTCCTTTCGATTGGAAATCGAGCACGACCAGCCGTTTTCGCCGCGCCTTCGCGACGGCCGCGAGATCGAGCAGCGTGCGCGGCAGCGGACCGCTCCCGTTGTGCGCCGCGCTGAGCGTAACCGGCGGCGCATTCGATGCCGTCGCCCCCGGAGCCTCGGGAGCACGTCCCCTCAGCAGTTCCTTCTTGTGCAGATAGAGATACTGCCGCGTCGACGTGCCGAACAACGCGGCCTGCAATCGGTCATTGACGGCGTACAGCCGCCACACGCGACCGAGCAGCGACCGCAGCGTCGTCTCGACCGCGCTCCTGCGCTCGACGTGGAAGCGGCGCGCGTCATCGTCATCGACCGGAATCAACGTGCCGAGCACAGGCCGCGCCCCTTCGCGATCGATCAACTGCACGAACAGCGTGTCGACGGAATCGATCACCGACTTGCCGACGAGATAGCTGTCGCCCAGCTCCTGACCGTTGATCGCGGCATTGAACACGCGCGTGTTTCCGGCCAGCGCTTCGAACTGCGCGGGCACCGCATCGCGCGCCGGGATGCCGTAACCGAAGACGATCGAATTGCCGAGGAACATCGCGCGGCGGCGTTCGCCGTGCGGATGTTCGCGGAGGTAGCGCACCATCGGACCGAGGGCGAAGAGATCGGAGTTCTCGAATCGGAACGGCACGCTCCCCTCGTAGCGCGCGTGCTCGGCGCGCTGCAGGATCGGCGGGACGAAACAGTCGGCAAGCAGGAGCCAGAGCACGACAAACAGCAACCGCCTCGCCGCGCGGCTCATAGCGCCTTGATCGCCTCGGAATGACAAATCGTCTGGCCGTCTTCGTCGCGCGCGATGCGGTAGCGGAAGCCGAGGCTCTCCGGCCGCGACTCGTCGCGCAGGACGTCGACGCGCACGGTGATCGTGTCATCGACCGCGGCATTGCCGTAGTACGCGATGCGGCGCCGGCGGAGCGAGCGGAGCCTCGCGTCAATGCTTAGCGATTGCAGCGCGAGCCGCTCGGCCGTGTCCATGAAGGCGACGTAATTCGCGAAGTAGACGAGCCCCGCGCCGTTCGTATCGCGATCGACATCGATGGCGTACCGATGCTCGTACGTGCCCGCGCTCTGCCACGCATCATCCAGCACCTCGAGCCGTCCGCTCTGCTCCGCCGCGCGCGTGATGTTGAACGGGTTCTCGTCGTTCGGCAGCGGCGGCAGCGCGGCGAAATCGGCCTGCGCCGGCGGCGCGACGCGCAGACGACTGTTGCCTTTCTCCGGCGTGATGAAGATGTTGGCGAAGTGGATGAACGGCGAGGCCGCGCCGAGGCGATCGGGGCGATCGAAGAAGAGCTTTCCTTCGAGCGCGATGTTCTTGAACGAGCGAAGGTCGACGGTGAAGCGGACCGTGTCATCGAGGCGGAACGATTCGAGCGGCGCGTCGTCGGGAATCCGCTCCTCGACGAAATAGAAGCTCGCGTAGACCTCGCCGCCGGCGGTGGTGCGCAGCGTCGACAGCGGCATGCCGGCCGCGGCGGCGATCGAGCTCCATTGAAAGTGTCCGGCGTACTGCAGCAGGTGGTGCTCGGAGAAAAAGCGATGGTTGGTATGCGGCAGGCCGAGCACCAGGTCGTACTCGAAGCGCGCCGCGCTCATGCCGGGCGCCGTTCGCTTTCGACGAGCGCGGCGATGCTGTCGACGGTCTCGAATTCAGCGAGCTCGTGGCGGTTCGGATCGATGGAGATGCGGAACGTGTCTTCGAGGAAGGCCATCACCTCGAGGACGCCGAACGAGTCGATGATGCCGCTGGAGATGAGCGGCGCATCGAACGCGAGCGCGCCTCCGCGGATCGTGGAGCGGAAGCGCGCACACAGGTAGTTCGCGATCGTTTCGCTGGGAGTCATTCGGGCGAAACGATCTTACATCGGGGCCGGATCAGATCTTGTTCGCCGCGTCGATGAGGAGCTCTTCGCCCTCGCCGCAGGTCACGATCTTTCCCTTCACGTGCAGCGTGTCCTTGCCGTCGTTGCCGAGCTTGAGGACCGACTCCTTCGTCTTCTCGCACACCTTGTACGTCTGCGTCGCGTTGGCGACGTGGAAGACGTTGTCGTGGGTGAGCGTGCCATTGAGCTCGACGCTCTTGCCCGACTTCATCTCGCACGACTTGCCGCCGGCGAACGTGGGGAGCGCGAGGACTACGAGGACCAGTGCGATGACCAACCGTTTGACCATAGTGTGAATCTCCTTGCCGGACAGCGTAATCGCCTCCGGCGTCCGAGTCTTGTCAGATCGGACAACGATCGGCGTAAAGATGTGTCACATCACTGGCCGAACTGCGACAGCGTTTCGGTGAACACCTTCTGAAACGTCTTGCCGTTCGGTCCCGCGAACTGCGCGATCACGCGCACGCTCACCGGCTCGCCCGACGACATGAAGCCGCCGGTCGAACGGCCCCACGTCGAGAGATGGACGCTCGTCGTGCCGTTCGGCGCGATCTTCTGATTCATCGGCTGCGCGCCGGTCCGGATGCGATATGCGCCCTGACCGATGCTCTGGATGTCGAGCCGCCGCAGCGTGTACTGATCGTTCGTCGGATTCTTCACCGCGAGGTCGTACTGGATGTTGACCGGTCCGCGGAAGTAGTAGACGTCCGGCGCCGCGGTGCCGCTCTGCAGCAGAGTGACCTGCAGCGGCGGAGCGTCGTTCGAGGACGCGGGTGCCGAGGCGCAACCCGCCAGCATGGCGATGGCGAGCAAAACAAGAGCTCGTTTCATTTGAGCACCTCCTGTAATGCAAGAGGTGCGCGCCGTCAGCTGACGATGGCGGGCTGACCCGTGACCTGTTCCAGTTCCGCTTCTTCCTGCACCCATTCGTTCGTGCGGAACGCGTTCTCGCTGCGCGCGATGACGACTGTCGCCAGGCAGTTGCCGATCACGTTGACGCAGGTCCGCGCCATGTCCATCAGCTCGTCGACGCCGAGAATCACGATCACCCCTTCGGCCGGCAGGTTGAACGACGCGAGTGTGCCGAGGAGGATGACGAGCGATGCGCGCGGCACGCCGGCGACGCCTTTCGACGTCAGCATGAGCGTCAGCAGCATGACGACCTGCTGCGTCCAGCTGAGCTGCACGCCCGCGGCCTGTGCGACGAAGATCGAGGCGAGCGACAGGTACAGCGTCGTGCCGTCGAGGTTGAACGAGTAGCCGGTCGGCAGGACGAAGCCGACGATGCGGCGCGGCACGCCGAGGCGCTCCATGTTCTCCATCGCCTTCGGCAGCGCGGACTCCGACGACGTGGTGGCGAACGCGATCGTCGCCGGCTCTTTGACCGCGTTGAAGAAATCGCGCAGCGGCACGCGGAAGATGAGCGCGACCGGCAGGAGGACGCAGAGCAGGAAGACGATGAGCGCGCCGTAGAGCGTCGCCACCATCAGGCCGAGGTTCTTCAGCACGCCGAGGCCGGAGTGGCCGATGGTGTTGGCCATCGCGGCGCCGACGCCGATCGGTGCGACCTTCATCACGAACTCGGTGAAGCGGAACATGATGTCGGCCAGCGACTCGCACCAGCCGACGATGAACTTCGCCTTCTCGCCGATGCTGGTCACCGCAAGCGCGAAGATCACCGAGAAGATGACGATCTGCAGCACGTCGCCGTCGGCCATCGCCTTGATGATCGATGCCGGCGAGAGGTGCGCGATGATCTCGCCGAAGCTCTGCGGCTTCGCCGGCGGATCGGGAGCGGTGAGCCCCTTCGACACGGCGTCCGCGGCCTGCGACGCCTTGAGCGACGCGGTCGCCGTGTCGCCGCGCTTCGCCGCCTCCCCCGCCTCGGCCGCGAGCTTTTTCGCGCGATCGGCGAGCACCGCTTTGTCCTCGGGACGCGTGACTCCGGCGAGCGAGACGCCGACGCCGGGCTTGGTCAGGTTGACCGCCGCGAGACCGATGACCAGCGCGAAGGTGGTGACGATCTCGAAGTAGATCAGCGCCTTGATGCCGATGCGGCCGACCTGTTTGATGTCGCCCGTGCCGGCGATGCCGATGACGAGCGTGGAGAAGATCAGCGGCGCGATGACCGATTTGATCAGGTTCAGAAAGAGGATCGAGAGCGGCCGCATCTGGATGCCCCACGCGGGCGCGAGCCAGCCGAGGAGGATGCCAAGGGCGAGACCGATGAAGATCTTCGTGGTGAGCGAGATTTTCGGCATGGCCGCTCAAGATAGCAGATGACAGATAGCAGATAGCAGGAGAGGCGCTATCTGCTATCTGCTTCCTGCTATCTTTCACCCGTATGCGATTCAAGAAAAGCCGCTTCGGTCCGCGTCTTGTGAAAGCGGCGCGTTCCGCGGCCCACAATCGCGATGTGCACGTCTTCGTCGGCGGCACCGGGGCGGTGGGCGGGGCGGCGGTGCTGCAGATGCTGGCGATGTTCGAGGAGATGTTCGCGATCGCGCCGCCGGCGGATCCGGGCGACGTGCCGGTGCTGCTCGTCACGGGGCGCGGCAAGGAAGACATCGACGCGTTCGTCGGGCGGCTCGTGAAGTTCACGCAGGCGCGCTGGGGGAACGACGCGAAGCCGCGGCGGTTCGAATCGGGCTACCTCACGCCGAGCGGCATCTACGTCGCGATCTCGCCCTTTCAATTGCGGCCGGTGCCGGGACTGGAGCTCGTCACCGAGGCCGATCCGTCGCAGCGTGAATCGGCAGTCGACGAATTTCTGACCGTCGCGAACGCGAACCGCTCGATGCCGAAAGAGGCGATCGAGGACGCGCTGGTGCGGCACGTGCGCGAAGCGCGGCCGATCACGAGCTTCCTCGACGATCGCCGCATGCGCCTGCGCGACTACGGCCCGAATCCGTTCCGCTCGATCCTCCTCGGCTTTCCGCTGCCGAGCATTCTTGCGTACCAGGTCGGCGGTCTCGACATCGTGGCGCGCTCGTGCGGACTGCACGACGAGTTCATCGAGCACCTCAAGTCGGAGTTCAAGCACGCCTTCGCGGACGATCTCGCGGCGGTGAACTCGCAGCTCGGCGCGCGCGTGCTCGTCGCGCACACGACCGGCGTCGGCGGCATGTACGACGAATCGGCGGACGGCCACACCACACCACGCCTCGGATTCGCGCACGCATCGAAGGACGCGGCGCTGCTGCAGAAGCACATCGAAGCCGAGGATCTGACGCGCGAGTATGCGAAGCGCGGGATCATGATGCTCGTCACCGCGGCGGCCATCGGCATCGACGAAGTGCGCGTGCGTCACACCATCCCGCTGCATCGCGACATCGTCACGAAGTTGCGCGACGCGCCGCACGAGATCTTCCGCGGCTGCCGGTCGAAACATGAAGTGCACTCCGACGGCAAGTCGCGCATGGTGCCGAACCGGCAGTTCCTGCGTGTGTACAAACCGCGGACGTTGCAGCTCGACGGCGGCTCGTCGCAGCCGCTCTTCTTCGAGCCGGGCGACGAGCTGCTGCCGGAGTACTCGATCCGCAGCGGCGAGAACGGTTTCTTCAGCGTGTCGAACGCCGACGCGCTGTATCGCGTGATGAAGGTCGCGACGGCGAGCGAGCTCGGACATGTCCTCGCGAGCGTCGCGCTCCTCGGCGACGACCCGAACGTGCCGTGGTTCCGCGACTGCATCTGCTATTACACCGAGACGGCGAGCTCGAAGCAGGCGTTCGATTTTCTCTATCAGCCGCACCTGCTGCAGACGCAGCTCAGCGGAGTCGAGCCGCTCGCGTTGCAGGACCTCGGATCGGCGAAACATCAGGCCGAGCTGCACACGCTCGCGCTGCTGATCCTGCTGCATCGCCTGCGCAGCGCGGACTTCGATGCGATCGATCCGTACGAGCCGGAGTCGTTCGACGCGCGGCGCTTCCTCGGCGAGAACTCGCGGCCGCTGACCTTCCGCGATCTCGATTCGTGGGACGTGGCGACGACCGCGCGCGACCTGAAGACACTCGTGACGGCGAATCGCGCCGAGGATCTGCTGACGATCCAGCCGATGCACGAGCCGGGGACGTTTCCGATGCGCGACCGCGCGCACCTGGCGACGCTCGAGACGATCCTGCATGGCGTCTGGAACGTGACGTCGCTCGGCACGCCGATCGTGTTTGATGGCGGCGTACGCTGCGGCTACTACGTCGCGCCGTTCGGCGACATCCTGACGAGCGAAGACTCGCTGCGGCAGATGCTCGGAAGCCGCAACGCGAATTACGAGCTGGCGGTGAACGGGTTCATCGACATCCGTCCGCATGCGATCGTCTGCCGCGCGAAGACGCCGGCGGACATCGCCGAAGGCTCGATCATGGTCGCGCACGATTTCGATTCGCTGCGGCGGGAGCTGCAGTCGATCGAGCCGTATTCGTTCTTCGCGACGTGCGGCCTCGTCGCCGTGCTGCACCGCCTCCGCGCCCTCGGCCGGATGCTGCGCGAGGCACGCATCGACCTCGGCACGATGCAGGATTTCGAATGGCAGGTGGTGCGCGATGACCGCGGCCACACGATCGTCGTGCCGGGTGCGGTCGAAGCGTTCCGCATGGTCTCCGAGGGGCAGGAGAAGACGACCGGCACGGAGTGGCTCGATGGGATCTGGGGCTACGAGCGGCGGCGCCCGCCGATGCGCGTCGATGACGTGATCGGGGCGGTGTCGAAGTGAAGCGGTGGTTGTTGCTCGCGATGCTGATCGCGGCCTGCTCGAAGCCTGCGCCGGCACCTGCGCAGGCGAAGAAGACCGCGGCGTTGCCTCCGCCGCCGGCGATCGCTGCTGCACAGACGTTGATCGCGAACGCGCCGGAATTCGGCGATTACAAGTTCACGAACGCGGCGTTCTCGATCGCGCAGAAGAAATCGATGATGTCGCCTCCGATGATGAGCGCGGCGAAGAAACTCGCGGCGGAGAAATGGCTGCGCTTCGACGGCGACACGGTGACTGTCGCGAGAGAGGACAAGCGGATCCTCGTGCGTCCGAATGGCTTCATCGACGTGGTGCCGCTGGCGAAGAAAGAGATGATCGGCGTGACGTCGGTCAAGCAGCAGCCGGACGGCGTCGTGCTGGCGGACTTCACGTGGAAGTGGGTGCCGAACGAGCTCGGCACGGCGATCGGTCAGCCGCCGGCGGGCGAGCAGAAGGCGACGGCGAAGCTGATGTGGGACGGGTCCGAGTGGATGGTCCTCTCGATCATGTGATCCGTTCCCACGACGCTATCGGACCTTCGACGATCACGAACAACGGATGGACACGCGGCTCGTGCGGCATCGCGCGATGCCACGCCGGATTGCGCGCGCGCAACTTCGACGCGAGGTGCTGCCATTCGTAATCGAGCTGGCCGCGCGTGACGCGAAGTTTCGCGCGTGTGCATGCGTCGCGCACTTTCGCGACATCGAACGAATAGCCGCGCCGCGATGCCTCGCGCGCGATCTCGCGCAGGTACGTGGCGATGCAGGCGAGCGGGTTTGCGTGCGCGCGGGAGCGGTCGAGCTGGGGATGGCTCGTGTAACCGCGCGTTTCGCCGGCGAGCACGGCCTGCGCGAGGAGCGCTTCACGCCAGAGCGCGACGAGGCCCTTGGGATCGAGATGCTCGGGATGGAGCGACCAGAGGCGCAACTACTTTTTCTTGATCCCGAGGCGCGCGGCGGCGCCGGGCATCTCGGCGAAGACCGGCAGTCCCTTCGCGGCGCCGGCGCGGCGGCCTTTGGCCACCGGAAGCCTCGTGTAGACCTGCGTCGAGAGGATCGACGCGTGTCCGAGGATCTCCTGGACTTCGCGGATGTCGGTGCCGTTCGAGACGAGCATCGCGGCCATCGTGTGGCGCAGCGCGTGCGGCGTGATGTGGCGCTTGATCTCGGCGAGGCGCGTGTGTTTCTTGAAGATGTTCTCGATCGAATAAATGGTGAGGCGCGTGCCGGAGCGGCCGACGAAGAGCGCCTGCGTCTCGAGGCTCCGCTCGTTGCGGAGGTCGAGGTAATTCACCAGCGCGTCGACGATCGGCTCGGCGGTCAGCGTCACGAGGCGGCCCCGCGTGGCGCGGCCGGTGATCTGGATCTGACGGCGCTCCAGGTCGACGTCTTTCGTGTCGAGTGCGACCAGCTCGCCGATGCGGATGCCGGTGGTGAACAGCAGCTCGAGGATGACGTTGTCGCGGACGGCGCAGAAATAGCGGTTGCGGCCGCCGGCCGACTGATCGCGCGACGACGACAGCTCGGCGATCTGCGACTTCGGCGCGGCGAGGAGCGAGCGCACTTCGCGCGGCGACAGCACGGTCGGCACGCGGCTCTCCACCGGACGCTTGATCTTCAGGCGGCGGGCCGGCGACTCGTGCACGATCCCCTGCTCTTCCAGGAAGCGGAAAAAGACCTTCAGCGCGGCGACCTTGCGGCGGATCGACGTGTCGCGATACGGCTCGGTTCCCAGCTTGTCGAGATAGCCCTCGAGGTGCTCGGGGGTGATCTCGACCATCGGCGTGTTCGACAGGTGAATGTGGAACTGGCTGAGGTCGGAGTTGTAGGCGCGCAGCGTCCGATCGGACAGATTTCGCACTGTCTGACCGTGCTGTAGAAATTCGGCAATCGCCTGCTGCACGTCCATCGTCGTTAACTTTCTGGAATTTTTATTGTTGCTGAGGGACCCATCGAAGTTTAGGCGGAAGGAAGGTTTTGTCAAGAAATTATTTGAACGGACGATATGCTGTAAAAGCATGACACAATTCGGATTACCGTGCGCGGGCAGAAACTTTTCATCCGACCGATCGAAGATGGTGACACCGATACGATCCGTGCGTTTCTGAATTCGCACGGGGGGCGCGTCACCCAGCCGGACTGCGGCCTGGTGGCGAAGCTCGTCGGCGACCTCGTGGCGGTCGTGGCGATGGAACTCGAGCCCGACGCCGTGCGCATCGACGACGTAGTTGTAGCAACGGAGCTGCGCCGCAAACGGATCGGGCGCTTCATGCTCGACGAGGTCGAACGGATGGCATCGAAACTGGATCGGCGACGCGTCGTGGTCTCGGGACGCGCCGCGGAGCGCGAATTTTTTCAGAGAACGGGGTTCCGGGAGGATGGGGAGTGGTTGGTCAGGGACGTGCGGTAGTCGCCATCGCGGCGACGTTGTTCACCATCACATGCGGCCGTTCGACGCCGGCACCGACTCCTCCGCCGCCCGCCGCCGCGCCGGTCGCCGTCACCGAGCCTGCGCTGCCGGCCACCACCGATGAAGCGCGGCAACTGAAGACGAAAGATCCCGAAACCTACGAGCGCGCATTGAAGGCGATCGGCACGCCGCGCGCCCTCGCGCTCCTCGGCCTCTACCAGTTCGACCAGAAGCGCTGGGACGACGCCGTCACCACGCTGACGCAGGCCGCCGATGCGTTCCCCTCGGTTGCGCCGTTCCTCGGTCTACGCATCGTGGAGGCGGAGCAGCAGCGCGGCAACGCCGGCAACGCGATCAACGTCGCGCAGCAGATCATCGCGACGGCGGGCGACACGTCGGCCGCGACCATCGCGCGCATCCGCCTGCCGGCGCTCTACGCGCAGGCGGGCGACGCGACGTCGACCGACAACGCGTACCGGCAGATCGCGTCGATGTCGTTCGATGAGCTGAGCGAGAGGGAGTTCGTCGACCTCGCGTCGAAGCTGGAGAAGGCAGGACGCGTCGATCTCGCGACGGCGATCCGGATGCGGCTCCTGAACGACTATCCGCAGAGCCGCTTCACCGAAAAGACATTCGGCCAGGTGCGGCCGGCGCTCGACGCGCTGTCGCTCGACGACACGACCGCATTGGCGTCGAAGCTCGCGCAGCACGACCACTACGACGAGGCGCTCGCGCTGCTCGACCGCGCGGCGCAGCGCTTCCCCGACGCGACGAAGAGTCCCCTCTACCGCAACGTGAAGATCCGCGCGCTGTTCAACTCGCGGCATTACACGGAGCTGCTCGCCGAGACGGCGCAGAACCATCTCGACGCGCCGCAGTTGCTGGTCCGCGCGCGGGCCGCGTGGCGCGCGGGCGATGCGCCGGCGTTCCTCGCGGGACTCAGCCAGGTCGAGGACAAGTTCCCGGAAACGAAGGAAGCGATCGAGGCGAAGCTGCTGCGCGCGAAGTACTTCTCGACCGATGAGGTGAAGTACGACGCCGCGATCCAGAACCTGCAGGAGGCCATCGCCGCGGGTGCCATCGGCAACGACGGCGAGAACGTCTGGACCCTCGGCTTCACCTACGTCCTCGCCGGCAAGGACGACGACGCGCTGCGCCTGTTCGATCAGTACCTGCACGATTTCCCGGATGGCGATTACCGGACGAATTCGCTCTTCTGGTCGGGAAAGATTTTCGCGAAGCGCGGACAGATGGCGGAGCGCGATGCGCGCTTCCGGCAGCTGATCACGGAGTATCCGTACAGCTACTACGCGTACCGCGCGAAGGAGATTGTGGGACAGGCACTCCTGTCCGCGCCGGCCGTCCCCGGGCCGCAGTTTCCCGACGTCACGACTCCGGACGTTCCCGTGGTCAACGACCTCGTCTCGATCGAGCTGATGCGCGACGCGACGCGCGAGATGAAGCTCGCGGTTGCCGCGCATCCGAACGACCTCGCATACGCGTTCATGCTCGCCGACCTCTACATCCACGCCGGCGAGCCGTTCAAGGCGAACGGCGTCCTGCAGAAGCGCTTCCGCGATTTCGTGCGCCACGGCGGCGCGAACATCCCCGATCGTTTCTGGCAGATCCTCTTCCCGCTCAATCATTGGGAGACGATCAAGGCGGAGGCGGCGAAGCGGAACGTCGATCCATACCTCCTGGCGTCGATCATCCGGCAGGAGAGCGGCTTCGAGCCGTCGACGATCTCGAACGCCGGCGCGGTCGGCCTGATGCAGATCATGCCGGCCGAGGCCGAGACGATCGCGGCGCGGGCGGGGATCGAGGGTGTGACGAGAGAGAAACTGTTCGATCCGGACGTCAATATCGCCGTAGGTGCTGCTGAGTTCGCCCAGAAACTCGAAGCGATGCAGGGCCGCCCCATCCTCGCCATCGCCGCCTACAACGCCGGTGAGACCGCGGTGAACGACTGGATCGCGAAGACGTCGCCGGACGACATCGATCTGTTCGTGGAGTCGATCCCGTACGCGGAGACGAAGCTCTACGTGAAGACGGTGACGCGGAACCGGAACGAATACCGGCGCATTTACGAACGGTAAATGAAACGTCCCGCTCCTGTCCGTCACTACCTGATGTGACCACTTGGCACTCGTAATGCTGTTCAGCCGTTTTGTGACATTAACGCTTTCGCAGCATCGATTCGACGACACAGACGAGCCTGCGTGTCCGCATGTAACGCGAACCGATTGGAATCCGGGGACTTATGAAAACCGCCACATTCTCCCGCTCCTTGGTCGTGATCTTCTCGCTGGTCTTCACACTTGCACTGCAAGCAAACACACAAGTCGTCTTGAGCCGCAACGCGGAAGCGGATCGCGGCGAGCTCAAAGGCATCATTGATCTCACCGTCGAGCCGGGCTTCGACGACGCGCGCGTCAGCATCGTCCTCGATGGCCAGAAGATCGCCGACAGCCTCCACTCCCCCTACAAGGCGACCGTCGATTTCGGCGCCGTCCCCATCGAGCATCGCATCGCCGTGACCGTCTGGTCGGGGTCGAAACGCGTCGAATGGCACGAGACGGTCAACCGCGGACATCAGCCGCTCTCGGTCAAAGTCCAGCCGGTCGATCTCGCCGCCCGCATCTTCGAGGCGAAGACCACGGCGCCGGACGACGATCCGATCGTCTCGGTCGCGCTGTGGGACAGCGGCAAGCAGGTCGCCGAGGCGACGTCCGAGCCGTATCGCTTCACGGTGCCGCAGTCGTCGGTCGAAGCGGGCTTCGTGCAGGTGACGGCGAAGTCGAAATCGGGCGAGGAAGTGGCCGACTTCTGGTCGACGAACGGCGACGTGCATGTCGAATCGATGGAAGTGCGCACGGTGCCGATCTACGTCAGCGTGGTCGACGGCAACGGCCAGACGCGCGACGACGTGGCCAAAGACCTCTTCAAAGTCATCGACAACAATACCGAGGGAAAGATCCTCGAGTTCGGCAAGGCATTCGATCAGCCGATCTCGATCGCGCTGCTGCTCGACTCGTCGGCCAGCATGACGTACGAGCTGCCGAACGTGACGAAGGCGGCGCAGAACTTCGTGCAGCGGACGCTGAAGCCGGGCGATCGCTGCGCCGTCTACGCGGTGCGCGACGTGCCGCGCCGCGCGCAGGAGCTGACCACCGACGCGCCGGCCGTGATGAAGGCGATGGCGGAATTGCAGCCGGGCGGCCAGACCGCGCTGTATGACGCGATCGAGGCCGCGATCCGCGACCTGAAGAACGAGAAGAACCGCCGCGCCATCATCGCGCTGACGGACGGCGGCGACACGTCATCGATCGCCTCGCTCGACGAGCTCGATCGGATGGCCACCGAGGCCGGAATCCCGCTGTATTTCATCGCGTACGACACCGGCGATCCGACGGAGAAGGACGAGATCGATCGTTTGAACTATCTCGCCGGCCAGACCGGCGGCTTCGTGGTGACGGCGAACGCCGAGCAGCACAACCTGCAGGCCAAGTACGCGGCGATCGAGCGCGACCTGCGGGCGCAGTTCGCGATCCGCTACCAGATCAGCGATTTCAAGAAGCCGAACGCGTGGCGCAAGGTGCGGGTGGTGCTCAACTCGCGGAACCTGACCGCGAGGACGATCCGCGGGTACTTCGCGCCGTAGATAGAATGTGCGCCGGGCTCTCGCGCCGGCTGTGGCCGGGTTGGAGAACCCGGCCCACATGCAGCGAAACGAAAAGCTGATTGCCGATCTCCGCGCCCTCGTGGGCGCGGCTCCATTTTTCGAGCGCCTCTCCGCCGAGCGCATCGAGGTCACCGGCGTCTCGGTCGAAGCGCGCGCGCTGATCCTCGCCACGCTGCAGGACCGATTGCGCAAGCGGCTCGCGGTGATCGTCCCCGCCGACGCGGCGATCGACGACTTCGAATCCGCATTGCGGCTGTTTCATCGCGATCCGCGCTGCGTCCTCGCCTACCCTTCGCCCTCGCTCTCGCCGTACCAGGACGTCGTCCCCTCCCTCGGCGTCGCGCGCGAGGAGATCCGCGCCCTCGGCGCACTGACCGACGGCCACGCCGACATCCTCATCGTCCCGGTCCGCGCGCTTTTCTCGCGGCTCCCGCGCGCGGAGGCGTTCCGCGCGCGCACGCTGCGCCTGCACGAAGGCGACGAGCTCGACATGCGCGCGCTGCTGCAATCGCTCGTCGAGAACGGCTTCGTGCGCACTGATCTCGTCGGCGAATCGGGCGAGTTCGCGTTCCGCGGCGGCATCCTCGACCTCTTTCCGCCGAACACCGCGAAGCCGGTGCGCGTCGAGCTGTTCGGCGACACGATCGATTCGCTGCGCTGGTTCGACGTCGAGACGCAGCGCTCCGAGGATGCGTCGGGCACGGTGCTCGTGCTGCCGATGACGCAGTTCGCGAACACGCGCGAGACGCGCAGCGCGCTCTCGCGGCGGCTGTCGCTCGATTTCATGGATCCGCTGTTCAAGCGCGACGTCGCCGACAAGATCGAGCGGCTTGCCGAGAACGGCACATTCCCCGGCATCGAACATTACCTGCCGGTCGTCAGCGACGCCGTCACGTTCGCCGATTACCTCGCGGACGACGAATGGATGCTCGCCATGATCGAGCCCGACCAGATCACGACGACGATCGCGAAATACGAGTCGCTGCTGCGGAGCGAGTACGACGCGGCGGCGGAAAAAGGACGCGCCGTCTACGCGCCGGAGCGCGTCGTCTCACCCGGTCCCGACGTCCTCGCATTTTTGTCGCGCGCGCGGCTGGCCATGGGCGAAGTGCACATCGCGTCGAAAGACTTCGACGAGCTTCGCCTGCACGCGCCGCAGACGATGCGCTACACGAACCGGCTGCCGGAGTTCGCCGGCGACGTCGCGCGCAGCGAGCACACGCTCTACTTCTTCGCCGCGACGAAGGGCGGCGCGGAAAAAGTCGAGCGGCTGCTGAAAGAATTCGATGTGCCGCCGGCCACGGTGACGATCACCGAAGGGGCGATGGCGCGCGGCTTCGCGTTCGACGACATCGGCATCACCGCGTACAGCGAGTGGGACCTCTTCGAGCCGCCGACTTCGACGCGCATCGGCGGCAAGCGCCGCGCGTCCGAGGCCTTCGTCACCGACCTGCGCGACCTCAAAGTCGGCGATTACATCGTGCACGTCGACCACGGCGTCGGCCGTTTCCGCGGCCTGCAGCGCATCCCGTTCGGCGAGACGGAGCGCGAGGTGATGGAGATCGAGTACAGCAACGCCGGCAAGTTGCTGATGCCGATGGAGAACCTGAACCTGATTCAGAAGTACTCCGGCGGCGACGAGGCGCAGCCGCAGCTCGACAAGCTCGGCGGCACGACCTGGGCCCGCAAGAAGGCCTCGGTCAAGAAGGCGATGCGCGACATGGCGGACGAGCTGCTCAAGCTCTACGCCACGCGGCAGATGGTGCACGGCCACGCGTTCTCGAAGGACTCACCGTGGCAGTTCGAGTTCGAGGAGGCGTTCGAATTCGACGAGACCGAGGACCAGGAAGCGGCGATCGACGACGTGAAGTCGGACATGGAATCGCGCAAGCCGATGGACCGCCTGCTGTGCGGCGACGTCGGCTACGGCAAGACCGAGGTGGCGATGCGTGCCGCGTTCAAGTCGGTGATGGACGGCAAGCAGGTGGCGGTGCTCGCGCCGACGACCGTGCTCGCGTTCCAGCATCACCGCACGTTCCTTCGCCGCTTCGCCAGCTTCCCGGTGACGATCGAGCTGCTCACGCGCTACTACTCGGCGAAAGACCAGAAGGAGATCGTGAAGAAGCTGGAGTCGGGCGAGATCGACGTCATCATCGGCACACACCGCGTCCTCTCCAAAGACATCAACTTCAAGGACCTCGGGTTGATCGTCATCGACGAGGAGCAGCGCTTCGGCGTGGCGCAGAAAGAGCGGCTGAAGCAGATGAAGAAGGCGGTCGACGTGCTGGCCATGTCGGCCACGCCGATCCCGCGCACGCTGCACATGTCGATGGTCGGCATCCGCGACATCTCGGTGATCGAAACGCCGCCGAAGGACCGCCTGGCGATCCAGACCGCGCTCGTGCCGTTCAACGACGAGTTCATTCGCGATGCGATCGCGTTCGAGATCGATCGCGGCGGCCAGGTCTTCTTCGTTCACAACCGCGTCGAATCGATCTACGCGATGAAGGAGTACCTCGAGAACCTGCTGCCGGGACTGCGCGTGATCGTCGGCCACGGCCAGATGGACGAGCGCGAGCTGGAGCGAGCCATGCTCGCGTTCATCAACCGCGAGTTCGACGTGCTGATCGCCACGACGATCATCGAGAACGGCATCGACATCCCGGCGTGCAACACGATCCTCATCAATCACGCGGAACGCTTCGGACTCTCGCAGCTCTACCAGTTGCGCGGCCGGGGACGCAGCGATCGCCTCGCGTTCTGTTACCTCCTCGTGCCGAGCGACCGCGTGCTGTCATCGGACGCGCGCAAGCGGCTCGCCGCGATCCAGGAGTTCTCCGACCTCGGCGCCGGCTTCCGCATCGCCGCGAAGGACCTCGAGATCCGCGGCGCCGGCAACATCCTCGGCGGCGAGCAGTCGGGCGAGATCGCCGCGGTCGGCTTCGAGATGTACACGAAGCTGCTGGAGGAGACGATCCGCGAGATGAAGGGCGAGCGGATCGAGGAGGAAGTGGAGACCTCGATGAACCTCGGCGTCGACATCTACATCCCGAAGGATTACGTCGGCGAAGAGAACCTCCGCATGACCTTCTACAAAAAGATCGCCTCGGCCCAGACCGAGCAGCGCATCGACGACATCCGCAACGAGATGCGCGACCGCTTCGGCGCCCTGCCGGCGAACGTCGAGAACCTCCTCCATTTCGTCAAGGTCAAGCAGTACGCGCAGCGGATCGGCGTCATCTCCATCGTGCGCGACGGCGCGCGCTGCGTGATGAAGATGACGCAGACGGCGAAGATCGATCCGAACAAGCTGCTCGAACTGATTCACGAGGACCCGCAGGTGAAGTTCTCGCCCAACGGCGTGCTGTCGTTCCCGCTCAAGGTGCAGGGGACGGACGTGATCGACGCGATCGAAGAGCTGCTGCGGCGGATCGCGGCCGCGTGAGAACATGCGGTGATGCAATCCCCGTCCATTTACACGGCGCGGCTCGAGCTGCGCGCCGGCAATCGCGCGATCTACAACATTCCATTCGACGACCGCGACGCGCTCGCACGCGCGCTCGGCGTCGACATCCCCGACAACTGGCCGGTCGAGAATTACGATGCCGATCCTCTCGTCTGGTCGATCAAGAAGCTCGACGAAGATCCGGCCGCGGAGCCGTGGCTGCTGCGCTACTACATCGACCGCGAAACCAACACGCTGATCGGCTTCGGAGGCGGTTGCGGGTTGCCGGTCGACGGCGGCTGGACGATCGGCTATTCCGTCCTGCCGCAGTTCCGGCGACGCGGATATGCGTCCGAGGCGACGGCGGCGCTGATCGCGCAGGCGTTCGAGCATCCGGAGGTCGAGCGGATCATCGCCGAGACGTATCCGGAGCTCGTGGCGTCGATCGGAGTGATGGAGAAGAACGGCCTGACGTTCGTCGGACCGGGAAACGGAGAGCGTGTGATCCGGTACGAATTGCGGCGTCCGTAGTACACTTCGCGCCGCCTCAGGTCCTTCATGCGTCGCTCCTTCATCCTTGCATTCATTGTGTTTGCGGCTGTCGGCTGCCATCGCAAGCCGTCGACGCCGCCGGACGTCGTGGCACGCGTCGGCGAGCGGATGATCACGCTCGCCGACTTTAAGCGCTACGTCGACCGCAACGGCGGGACCGACCTCGCGCAGATCACGCCCGAGGTGGCCAGCGCGCTGATGGATCAGTACGTCGAAGAGGTCGTGCTGTCGGAGTACGCGGGCGCGCACGGCGTCGAAGTGCCGGCGGAGAAGATCGCCGCGGCCGTGCGTACCGATGCGAACACCACCGTGATCGAGAAGCGCGACGAGATGCGGCGGCAGAAGCTGATCGCCGACATCTCGACCGAAGTCCCGCAACCGACGGACGACGAAGTGCGCGCCTACTACGAGGCGAATCCCGTCGAGTTCAAGAGCGGCGAGGAAGTGCACGTCCGGCAGATTCTCGTGCACGACGAAGCGCTGGCCAACGACATCGCGGCGAAGCTGAAGGCCGGCGGCAGCTTCGAGGAGCTCTCGGCCGAGAACTCGCTCGCGCCGAACGCCAAGAAAGGCGGCGACATCGGCTACGTCAGCCGCGGCGAGCTGCCGAAACGCTTCGAGGACGAGATCTTCAGCCTGCAGCCGGGCCACGCCAGCGGCGTCATCCAGACCGACAACTCGTTCCATATCTTCAAGGTCGACGACCGGCGTCCGCCGGGGACGATCGACCTGCAGACCGCCGCGCCGGTGATCCGCGAAAAGCTGCGCGAGGAGGCGATCCGCACCCGGATGGCTCAGCTCGTCGCGAAGAGCAAAGCCGATCTGCAGATCACCGTGCTGACCAAGCGCCTCCCCTTCCCGTACTCCGGCACCCTGCCGAAGTCCGACAACGAATAAATGTCACCCGAACTTGTTCTGCTGAAGACCCGTCCTACAACGGAACCGCTATGAAGAAACTCGTACTCGTCATTACGTTGACTCTCGCCGCGGCGAGCCTCTCCGCGTCGCAGATCGTCGAAGCGATCGTGCTGCGCGTCGGCGACCGCATCATCACCACCACGCAGTACGCCAAGCGGCTTCGCGACGGCTACACGGAGATCGAGCAGACCTCCACGCCCGATCAGATCGCCGCGAAGAAAGCCGAGTTCAAGAAGGCGCTCACCGATGAATTGATCAACGAGCTGCTGATCAAGGATCGCGCGGACCGCATCGGCGTCACCGTCACCGAAGCCGAGATCAAGGAAGCGACCAACCGGCTGAAGGAACAGTACGGCATCACCACCGACAAGCAGTTCGACGAGTCGCTGCAGAAGTCCGGCCTCACCCGCGCGGACATGGAAGCGCGCCTCCGCGAGACGCTCGTCAGCAACAAGGTCTTCTCTCGCGAGCTTCGCAGCCGCGAAGAGCTGACCGATCGCGAGCTGCGCGAGCGCTACGACCGCGAGAAGGAGCACTATCGCCTTCCCGAGCGAGCGCACTTGCGCGAGATCGTGGTCATCCGTCCGGAGAGCGCGGCTGCTGCCGAAAAAGCGGGCGCGAAGGCCGACGACATCGCGAAGCAGGCGCGCAACGGCGGCGATTTCGCCAAGCTCGCCCAGACCTTCTCCGACTCCGGATCGAAAGACAAAGGCGGAGACCTCGGCGAAGTCGCGCGCGGCGAGCTGCTGCCGGAGCTCGACAAGGCGGTCTTCAACAGCCCCGCCGGCACGATCATCGGCCCGCTGTCCACCGCGTCGGGCTGGCACATCATCAAAGTCGAGTCGCGCCTGCCGTCCGAAGTGCCGGCGTTCGAATCGCTGAAGGAAAAAATCCGCAAGGACGCCAGCGATGACGCCTTCCAGCGAGACTACAAGGCGTATATCGACCGGCTGCGAAAAGACGCGTTCATCCAGATCAACGAGAAGAACGTACCCGACGTTTAGCTATTGAGCTGTTTGGCTTTTCAGCCGTTGAGATGCTGCTCAATCGCTCAACGGCTCAACAACTCAATCGCTACCCTAAGTAGAACTTGCACCCTCTCCTCGCGCCGGGCGTAAGCTCGGCGCGATGCTGTTTCTGGAGCAGGCAGTCGAAGCGATCCGCCGCGCGAGGCCACGCAACGTGGTCTTTTTCACCGGCGCGGGCGTCTCGGCCGAAAGCGGGATTCCGACGTTCCGCGGCGCCGGCGGCTTGTGGCGCAACTTCCGCGCGGAAGACCTCGCGACACCCGAAGCATTCGCGCGCGATCCGGAGCTCGTGCTCGAATGGTACGAGTGGCGGCGCGGCCTGATCCGCGCGGCCGAGCCCAATGCCGCGCACCTCGCGATCGCGCGGATGCCCGACGCGCCGGTCGTCACGCAGAACGTCGACGGCCTGCACGCACGCGCCGGCTCGCGCCATGTCATCGAGCTGCACGGCAACATCTTCCGCGAGCGGCCGTCGGGCGGTCGCATGCGGCCGGACGTCGTCTGGTTCGGCGAGATGCTGCCGGCCGATGCGGTCGAGCGCGCGTCGGACGCGATCCGCGAGGCCGAGCTGCTGCTCGTCATCGGCACGTCCGGCGTCGTCTATCCCGCCGCGGGGCTCGTCTCGCTCTGCCGCGGCCTCTCGATCGAGATCAATCCGCAGGCGAGCGGCGTCAGCTCCGCCTGCGCGTTCGCGATTCCGATGACGGCGGGCGCCGCGACGCCGCCGATCGTCGACGCGATTCTGGAGGAACGATGACTCATCTGATCGCTGACATGCCCGTAGACGAGCGGCCGCGCGAACGCCTGTTGATGCACGGCACCTCGACCTTATCGAACGCGGAGCTGCTCGCGCTGGTGCTCGGCACCGGGATGCGCGGCAAGAGCGCGGTGGATCTCGCGCGCGAGCTGCTGCGCGACGGCGTGCGCCAGCTCGGGCGGCGCGACATCGCGGAGCTCGCGCGCGTGCCGGGCATCGGCAACGCGAAGGCGACGCGCGTCGCCGCGGCGTTCGAGCTCTCGCGCCGCACCGTGACCGAGGACGAGCCGGAGCCGGTGCCGTACGATCCCGACACGTTCGGCCGGATGCTGGTCAGGACGCACCAGTTCCGGCAGGAACATGTCGGCGTCGCGCTGCTCGATCCGTACAACGTCATCATCAAGCAGCAGATCGTGTTCGTCGGCACGATCAATCTCGCCTTCGTCTCACCGCGCGACATCGTTCGCGTGGCGGTCCTGAGCAACGCCACGGGCCTCGTCGTCTACCACAATCATCCGTCGGGCAATCCGAAGCCGTCGGCGCACGACCTCGCGTTCACGAAGGAACTGCGCGCCGCGTTGCAGTTGATGGACATCGAGCTCGTCGATCACGTGATCAACGGCTCGAGGAAGTACTGGTCGTTGAAGGAAGGAGTGACTCGATGCGTCTGATCAGCCGATGGCGAGTGCCGGCTTCGGCGCGGCGGCGGAGCGCTCGGCGTACACCTGGGTGAACCATCCGTAGCGGTCGGGGATGGCGCCGTTGATGTAGTCGAAGAACTCCTTCTGGATGCGCTCCGTCACCGGGCCGCGTTTGCCGCTGCCGACCTTGATGCGATCGATGCTGCGAATGGGGGTGACTTCCGCGGCCGTGCCGGTGAAGAAGACTTCGTCCGCGATGTAGAGCGACTCGCGGGGGATGAGCGTTTCGACGACTTCGAAGCCGAGGTCGCGGGCGATGCGCATGACACAGTTGCGGGTGATGCCGGCGAGGATCGATGCGCCGAGAGGCGGCGTGCCGATGCGGCCGTCGCGGACGACGAAGATGTTCTCGCCCGAGCCTTCGCTGACGTAGCCGTTGACGTCGAGCGCGATCCCTTCGGCGTAGCCGTCGATCGCCGCTTCCTGGCGGATGAGAATGGAGTTCATGTAGTTGCCGGTCGCTTTGGCCAGCGCCGGGAACGTGTTCGGCGCCATGCGGTTCCACGACGAGACGCGGACGTCGACGCCCTGCTCGATCGCTTCCGGTCCGAGGTACTTGCCCCACTTCCAGGCGGCGACGACGACGTCGACCGGGCAGGAGCCGGGGAAGACGCCGAGGGAGTGATAGCCGCGGTAGACGACGGGGCGGAGATAGCAGTCTTCGAACTCGTTCGCGGCAACCGTGTCGATGCAGGCCTGCTTGAACTCCTCGAACGAGTACGGGATGTCCATGCGATAGATCTTGCAGGAGTCGTAGAGGCGGCGGGTGTGCTCATCGAGCCGGAAGATGGCCGGCCCCTGGTTGGCCGTGTTGTAGCAACGAATGCCCTCGAACAGACCCGAACCGTAATGAACGGCATGAGTCAGCACATGGATCTTGGCGTCGGCGAAATCGACGAGCCGTCCATTCATCCAGATTTTCTTGACTTCTTCGAACGGCATGAACGGCCTCCTGAGGAGTGGCACAACGCGACCGTGCTCGGCAGATGGGTGACCCGAGATCGGGCCGAGTATAGGTGCCGCTGATTCGGCAAGTCAATGCTATAAACCTGCCACGGGTTACAGCTCTTAAACGCATGAAGTTGAATGGGAAAACGGTGATTGTGACGGGCGCTTCCAGCGGCATCGGACGCGCCGTCGCCCTCGAGCTCGCGCGCCGCGGCGCGACGCTTTTCCTCGCCGCGCGCCGTTCCGCGGAGCTCGATTCCGTTGCCGCACTCTGTCGCGCCGAAGGCGTCTCCGCTACGACCGTCATCACCGACGTCCGTGATCGCGCCTCCTGCCAGCGACTCATCGACACCGCCGGCCACGTCGACGTCCTGATCAACAACGCCGGCTTCGCCATCTTCGATCCGATCGAGAGCGCGCGTCCGGAAGAGCTCGAAGCGATGATGGCCACGAACTTCTTCGGCACGGTCTGGTGCACGCAGGCCGTGCTGCCGCAGATGCTCGCGCGCGGCGACGGCACGATCGTCAACGTCGCCTCCATCGCTGGCATCATGGGCTACGCGCGGATGGGCGGCTACTGCGCCTCGAAGTTCGCCATGATCGGCTTCACCGAATCGCTGCGCGACGAGGTGCTCGGCCGCGGCGTGCGCGTGGCCATGGTCTGCCCCGGCACGACGGAGACCGAGTTCTTCGTCAAAGCCGAACGTGGCAAGATGCCCGGCGCCTCGCGGCTGATCCTCGGCATCAGCGCGGAGCGCGTCGCCCGTGTGATCTGCCGCACCGCCGAGGATGGGAAGTATCGCCGCATCATCCCGCCGTTCGCGGCACTGTACATGCGAATGAAAGAGCTCTTCCCGCGAGTCGCGCACCTGCTCATGCGGCGCGTCTCGGCGCTGCTGGAACGGTGATGCCGCGATTCAAAGAGACCCCCGTCACGCTTTCGCTGCTCCTCTTCATCGCCGCCGTCTTCGCGGCGGAGTGGTGGCTCGGCGGGCCGAGTCTCTCGCCGCTGCGGTGGGACATCCTCATCGATCCGATCAATCCGAACATCCTCCTGACCATCGGCTCGATCACCAGCGATGCGCTGCGCGGCCATCAGTACTGGCGCCTGATGTCGGGGATGTTCCTGCACGCGAACTTCACCCACTGGCTGCTCAACTCCTGGACGCTCTACCAGCTCGGATCGCTGTACGAGGCGATGTTCGGATCGCGCCGCTTCGCCTTCATCTATCTCGTGACCGGCCTCTGCGCCTCGGTCATCAGCGCGCTGCATCTCCCCGCGGACGGCGCGTCGGTCGGCGCGAGCGGCGCGGTGCTCGGCATCCTCGGCGCGTTCATCTTTTCCATCCAGCGCTCGCGCTGGGTCCACGAGCGCTGGGCGCGGTTTCTTCTGTATCAGCTGATCTTCTGGGGAATCGTCAATATCACGCTCCCCTACTTTTTCCCGGTCATCGACCAGTGGGCGCACCTCGCCGGCATCGGCTCGGGACTGATCCTCGGGCTCGTTCTTCCGCACGCGCACAAAGGCCCGGCACCGATGCCGCCGAGCAGGGACGTCGTCGACGTGATGCCGTACGACGATTAGTTGCGGTTCTTCTCGAGGTACTCGACGAGATCGTCGTACAGCCCGCCGGTGTTGGCGAACGTCGCGTAGTTCTTCGCGACGGAGAACCATTCGCGCGTCGACGGCTTCGATTTCTTCAGCGCCAGCGCGAAATCGCTCTTGTTCAACGGCCGCATCTCGCCGCCGCGGATCGCCTCCATCAGCGGCGCCTCGGCCGCGCGCTCCACGAGGTCGAAGAGATCGGCGCCAGAATAGCCGCTCGTCTTCTTCGCGATGTCCCCAATGTTCACGTCCGCGTGCACCGGACGCTCGCGCAGATGCAGCCGCAGGATCTCCAGCCGCGCCGCTTCATCGGGCGGCGGGATGAACATCACGCGATCGAAACGTCCCGGCCGACGCAGCGCCGCGTCGACGGTCCACGGCGCGTTCGTCGCCGCCATGACCAGCATCTTCGCGTTGCGCGACGCGACGCCGTCCATCTCCGCGAGCAGTTGATTCACCAGCGACTTGCCCGGGCTGTTCCGGATCTGCTGCCGGCTTCCGCCGATCGCTTCCAGCTCGTCGAAGAAGAGGATCGCCGGCGCTTTCGACCGCGCCACTTCAAACGTCGCGGCGAGCTTGCGCTCCGATTCGCCGTAGTACATGTCGAGGATCGAATCGATCGTGACGTTCATGAAGACCGCTTCGCACTCGCCCGCGGTGGCGCGCGCGAGGAGCGTCTTGCCGCAGCCGGGCGGTCCGTACAGCAGCACGCCGCCGCCGATCCGCTTGCCGTACTTGCGGAACATCTCCGGATGCTGGAACGGCATCACGATCTTCATCCGGATCTCTTCCTTCACGTCGTCGAGACCGCCGACGTCGCCGAAGCGCAACGTCTCGCGCACCGGCGTGGCCAGCTCCGGATCCGAATCCGATTGTCCCTTCCCGCCGTTCAGGAGCCGCAGCACGTTCGACGGCTCGTCCGGCTTCGTCTCCTGCGGCAGGATTGCCCGCGCCCGCTGCCGCGCCTCTTCGTCATCGAGATGGACGAGCGCTTCGCGCGCCGCCTCCTGCGCCTCGCTGTCGCGGCCAAGCTGGTCGAGGATCTCCGCGACCTGCAGCCAGAGAAAGCCGTTGGCCGGCGCCTGAACCAGCGCGCGGCGCAGCGTTTCGAGTGTCGAGTTCAGATCCATGGGTATTTGCGTTTCAGAATCGCGCGCACGATTGGCGTGGCGAACCACGTGTAGGCGCAGAGCGCAAGATATCCCACCGTGACGAAGGTCGAAACCGGCTCCGCCGTCGCCGCGCGCAGCACCGACGCGATGGCCCACAGCGAGCCGACGACCATGAACTGCACGCCGGCGCCGAGCCGCTCCATCATCAGCGCGTAACCCATGAACGGCCGGTAGAGGATGTTCTTCGCCATCACCACCTGGCCCAGTCCGCGCAGCGCGAGCTGATTCATCGGATCGAGCTCCAGCGCGGTGCGGAAATGCCCCTCCGCTTCGGCGAACTTCCGCTGCGACATCATCAGCACGCCGAGGATGGCAAAGCTGTCGGCATCCTCGGGATTGAGCTCGATGGCGCGGCGCGCCGCTTCTTCCGACACGCGCCAGCGCGACGGGTGCACCTGATGCAGCAGCGATGCGAACAGCGCGTGCGCCGACTCGTCATCCGGATCGAGCTCCAGCGCGACCTGCACGATCTCGAGCGCCTGCGCATTCTTCCCGCCGAACGAGAGCATGTGCGCGTAGAGCTGAAAATACGCTCCCTCGTCCGGCTCCAGGCGAATTGCTTCGAGCAGACTCTCCTCCGCCGCGGCAAAGCGGCCCGCGCGAAAGAGCGCCGAAGCGCGGACCTGCCACGCGACCGCGTACTCGGGATCGAGACGGACGGCCTGTTCCGCCGCGGCGACCGCGGCGTTCGCATCGCCTTCGCGCAGCAGAATCGAGACGAGCGAGAGATAGCTCGACGGATCGTCGGGCGCGTCGGCGATCTGCTGCGCCGCGAGCTCCTTCGCGCGCGTCACCTGCCCGACCGCGAGCAGCTGCCGGATCTGCGACGCGCGGCTGACCAGCATCGTCAGCCGCGGTTCGGTCGGCTGATCGTCATCCAAGCGGAACTCCCAACAGAACGCGGGCCATCGGCTCCGGCATGAAGACCGCGACGACGAGCGCGCCGATGTAGAACGGCCGCAGCGGCACGAGCTGGCCGCCGAGGAATGCATGTCCGCGAATGTGCGCGCGCTGCAGAAAGTAAAAGACGATTCCGAACGCGAAGTTGACGGCTCGTCCACCGATCAGCGCGAACGCGGTGTCGCTCAAAACATTGACCGCCTGAAGGAAGCCCATCCAGCCGAGGACGCCGAGTCCGAGGCTCGCCGCGAGCAGACCCCAGCGCCGCAATGCCGCCGCGTTGAAGCACGAGAAAAGGACGACGATCGGCAGACCGAACAACAGCGCGAGATACGGAAACAGCACCGGATCGACCAGGTACATGCGCGACCGGCGGGCATCGGGGAGATGTCGCAGCAGCGGTCGCAGCGCGGTCGCCGTCATCGAGTCCTTCGTGCGATCAGCCGGAAATCCTGCGGCGCGAAGAGACGGTCGTTGATGGTGTGAATCACCCGCTGCAGCTCCGGCGGATCGCTTTCGAGGATTGGCATGCGCGTGCCGTCGGGGAACGGATGCACGGCGCGCGCTTCGTCGACCGTGAAGCCATGTTCGCGCGCGAGCAGCACGAGCGCGGCCGGATGCCGCGGCGCGAGATGCGTCGGATCGCGCCAGAACTCCGACGCGCTCATGAGCAGCGATTCGGCGTTCGGCGTCTCGATCATCAGCAGCCCGCCGTCGCGCAGCACGCGCGCCGACTCGCGGAAGAGCGCGAAGAGCAGCTCGGCCGGCAGATGCTCGACTACGTGCAACGCGGCGACCGATCCGATCGACGCGTCGGCGATCGACGCGAAGCACTCCGGCACGCCGGCAAGCGTGGCGTCGAAGCCGCGCGCTTTCAGGTCGGCGACGGAGCGCTCGTTCGTGTCGAAGCCGCGCGCGCCGGAAGTCAGCGCCAGCAGCTCGCCGCGTCCGCATCCGACGTCGATCAGCGGCCCGTGCTCCTTCGCCAGGTTCGCATAGTGCGCAACCGACTCGCGCACCTCGTGCTCGCTGCCGCGGAGCGAATCCTCGATGCGGCGATAGACGAAATCGGGAGAGGCCGCGGCCGGATTGGTCAGGTCGCGGACGCGCACCGCGAGCGTTTCGATCTTCTGATCCAGCGCGGCGATCAGCGCATCGTTGCGCATCGCCGCGACCGGGATCACCGCGCGCGTCTTCGCGATCTCCGCGCTCAACGCGTCGTCGCCGCCGCGGACATCGTGCTGCAGCGAGTCGACGTCGGCGCGCGCGCCGCGGCGCACGTCATCGAGCTCGCGGCGCAGGTCGTCGACGAGATCGAGAACGCTGAGATTGAAGTCGCGTTGCCGGTCGAGGTCCGGCCCGGTGATGCGGCGAAGGAGACGCAGCAGCCAGGCCTGCCAGCTGCGCGCTGGACGGTAGCGGCGGTCGTGGTGCCAGACTTCGCGCCACGCCGCCGCTCCCGCCGGAGGGGTGTCGACGAATTGCTCGTCGCTCATGAACTGAAGGTTACGCCTGCGGAGCTGCTTCCGTCGCGGCGGCGGTGCCCTCGGCCTGCTCGGCGCCGAGAGGAACGACCTCCACCTGCACGTGCGCGGAGACCTCGCGGTGCAGCCGGACGTCGACGTCGTGCGTGCCGAGGGTCTTGATCGGATGGGCGAGCTCGATGCGGCGCTTGTCCACCTCGATGCCCCGCGCCACCAGCGCGTCGGCGATGTCGTTCGCCGTCACCGATCCGAAGAGGTTGCCGTGCTCGCCCACGCGCTTGGCGATCGTCACCTTCACGCCCTGCACGCTGGCCGCGGCCTTCTCCGCAACGGCCTTCTCCTGCTGGGCGAGCAGCGCCCACTTCTTGCGCTCCTGCTCGACCGACTTGAGGTTGCCGGCGGTCGCTTCGCGCGCGAGATTCTTCGGGATCAGGTAGTTGCGCGCGTACCCGTCCTTGACCGTGACGACGTCGCCGCGCGTGCCGAGGCCGCGGATCTCGTCAGTCAGTATGACTTTCATTGGAGTCATCCTTTCGTCTGAACTTTCTGAAATCGAAAAATGAATCGAACAGTCCGGCGATGGTGAGCAGGATCGGCCCGATGCCGGCGGTGAAGCTCAGGAATCCGAGCATGAGGAATGCGAAGAGCAACCCCAGGCCGCTGATCCCGATCGACGCCATCAGCGAGCGGAAAATCGCCAGACCCTGCAGGAGATAAAGGAACAGCACCACCACCAGGACGTTGGACGCAACCTTCTGCAGCATCCCCGTGGCCAGCGGCGCGAGTCCGCTGAGGACGAACGCGAACAGCAGCCAGTCGGGCAGCGCCAAGTTGCGGAAGAGATAGACGCCGGCCGACGCCGATACCTCGCGCGTGCGGCGGAACTCGCCCCACGCCCGGAGCCGGCCGAACATCAGGATGCTGAGCACGAAAAAGACGATGACCGAGATCACCGCCAGCGCCGGCAGGAAGTTCGTGAGGATCTCCATGCTGCGGCGTACGGCATCGACGGCTTCCACCGGGATACCGGGCGTGTGCTGGTAATTCGCGATCACCGCCGCCTTCATCTGCTCGAACTGCGCGAACTGATCGGCGAAATGCGAGACGCCGAGGAATGCGCGCGAGGCGAGCTCGGTGACGGCGAAGCCGGGCAGCGCCACGAGGAGCGCGGCCATCAGCACGTTGCCGAACGCAACGCTCCGCTCGATCAGCGGCAGCATCAGCATCGCCGGAATCGCGAGCGTGAGAAGCTCCGATCCGAACGAGCCGTAGGCCAGCCGGAGATCGGCGGCGGTTGCGCCGGACTGACTCGTTGCCGCCACGCCGACTCCGATGCCGATCGTCGCGCCGATCAGCAGCGCGAGCCAGGTCGCGCGGCGGCCGTTGCGCATTCCGCAATGGAAGATCGCGGCCGGCAGGAAGACGACGAAGGGCGGCAGGAACATGAACGCCATCAGCAGCGCGTAGCCGAAGACACTCCAGGCCATCCGGCCGAACGGCCGTCCCGGAATCTCCAGCGAATCGCTCTGCAGCGGCATGTCGGTCATGAATCGCCTAGTCGGTCGCGAACGGCAGCAGCGCGGCGATGCGCGCGCGCTTGATCGCGTTCTGGAGCTTGCGCTGATGCAGCGCGCAGGTGCCGGAGATGCGGCGCGGAAGGATCTTCCCGCGCTCCGGGATGAACTGCTGCAGCATCTTCACGTCTTTGTAATCGATGTACTCGAGCTTCTCGACGCAGAACTTGCAGACGCGCTTGCGGCGGTAGAAAAACTTCTTCTTGCCGCCCGGTCCGCCCGGTCCGCTGGAAGCGCCACCGCGGCCTTCCGGCCTTCTTCCACCACCACCAGATGTCATGGTAGCCATGTTGTTTGGTTCTCCTTCTTTCGGCTAGACCGGAGCTTCTTCAGCGCCGGCGGTCGGAGCGGACGGAGCGGCCTCGGCAGCCTCGGCGGGCTGGGCCGCCGGAGCAGGCGTGTAGGCCTGCGGGGCGGCCGGACGGACGCGCTCCTTCTTCGGATTCTTCTTGGCGAGCTTGTCCGCGCGCTTGAGGTCCTCGTCGGTGCGGACGATCATGTGCCGCAGCACGCGATCCGAGTTCTTCATGCGGCGGTCGAGCTCGGAGAGTCCACCGACGGTCTCGTACACCAGCAGGTGATAGATCCCTTCGTTGGATTTGTGGATGGGGTAAGCGAGCCGGCGACGGCCCCACGCCTCTTCGTTTTTGAGGGTGGCACCCTGCGACTCTGCGACGCGCTTGAACTCGGTGACGAGCGTCGTCGCCTCTTCCTCCGGTACTTGCGGAGAAAGAATGAACAGGACTTCGTAAGTCCTCATCGATTCCTCCTTCTGGCCTAGCGGGACCCCACCTTCGGCAAGGTCCAAGGAGCTGGCAGATTGTTAAAGATTCCGGCCGGTAGAGACCGGGCCGGTGATTGTACGCAAAGCGTTGATGGGCGGCAAATTATTTCGTGAGGGGGCGATCCGATCGACCCTTTCGGGAGCGGGTCAGGCGCCGGACATCACCCGAGACGCCCGCGAACACCCGACTCCGGCGACGACCCAAGCAGGTCGAGAAGCTGTCTCCGTTCTGGTCGAACCCAACGCGCTACGGCGACAGTGCGGCGCGTAATCGTCAACGAGCGACGTCCGATGACTTCTTCACTCGCCGACGCTCACCTAAAGAGCTCATCCGCGTCAGCGAACAGTACTGCCACCGCTTCCGTGGTCTAAAGGCAACGTGTACCAGATCATCTCGGCTCGATCGAAGAGGCGACGTACTTGTTCTTCCCGCGATTCGTGCCAACTCGCCGGGTACCAGATACAACCCACTGCTGCTCGGCAAAGCCGATCGCGCGGCCGACGCACTCCCCATCCGCAATCTCATGCTCCTCGAACGCCCGACATCGAAAAGCTCGACCGAAGGATGAGCACATGATCATGGGAGCTCATTTACTCCGTCCTCGCCGCCGCTCCACCGAAGCCGCTGCGCTTCCACGCAGACGCGGATGATGCGCACAAGCGCCGGCGGATTTCAGTACCCTTCGCTCCACTTCATGGAAGCTAGGTATTCGGTTCGCCAACACATCAGCTGGTGTCCCGAACGCCAATATGTCGACGTTTGCAGGCACTCGGACACGCGATATTCCGCTCAAACATGTCTTCGACCGTACATTGAGATATCAATACGCGTTGTCGTATCGCCGACGTATTGAAAATCGATGTCTTGCTTGCCACACACAGGACAGCGGATCGAATGTCCTGCGGCGGGAGGCTGCGCGATCTTCACCCACTCGTCATGCGTCACTGTCCGACACGCTTCAGGGAAAAGCGTGAAAAACTTCCCATTCGGCGTGTTCCCATAGAAGTCCGTTCCGATGGCTCAGGGTTACGGTTTACATCGGCACCTCAAGCTCTCCACACACCCCCTGTCATGCAGCCGACGAAACAGCGCTGAAACTACTTGCTTCCGCACTTGACCCAACAGTCGACCACCCAACCGCGCCAGTCCACGCCTGTTTCAGCGGCACCAACGACGCTGCTGCATCGCCCTATACGGTTTCGCCCGCCGCCGTCGACGACTGGAACCACTCGCCTCGCTGCTCATGCTTCAACACCGTATCGGCCATCTCGGTGTGGGCTTTCACGATCGTATCGATCGGATGCCGGATCGCGTTGCCCGTGCGCCATGACGTGTCGACCTTGTCGCATTATTGCGTCGATATCGCCCGCTTGCGCGAGTTGCTGGTCAACCGCCATTGCCGCAGTGCCGATGGCCGTTTCCACCACCATCTTTCCAGTACCAACGGCGCCGGCGCCAGCAGGACCGTTCGTCTTCACTGGATAAGCAGAGGTCATCGATCCGCTCGCGCTCGCTCGACGTCAAGCGACGCCATCGCCACAGTCTGCCAATTCCTTCAAGACGACGCGCCGAGAAAGATCGAAGGCGTCCAGCGCGTCCATGAGTCGCTGAACTCACCAATCCGCTTCTAACTTACGCCCTCGCCGATTGCCAGCCTACTTATCAACTCCTCGAGATACGACTCGTCAATGCAAGCGACGGTAGCGGTCTCGTTCTCGTGGGGTAACCTGAATTTCAAAAACAATCCGTTCGCCTTCCAGATGTGATTTCTACGCTCGATCGGCAAGTCTTCCCGCAGCAAAGCGGGGGCGATTGGATTCTGGAACTGCGCCAGCTCAATTCCTCCGGTCAGGTACGGCACCAAGTTCAAAAACCGTTCAGTTCCTATCTGGAAGTCGTACCGGACAGAGCACACTTCGAGTTCAGCGGCGTGATCAGGCGTCACCGGCATCTTAACGTGCCACCACTCTCGATCTGCCTTTGGCATATGTCCGATTACGCATACGAAGGGAACATGCGGATTCAAAATCAACGCAAGCGCAGATGTGTAACAGTGATGTAGCGTCAACACATGTAACTCGCCATCAGGCGAACGCCGTATTATCTCAGTACGCATCACTCACTACCTCAATAGTCATAGTGACGTCCCTGCGGGTCGTTAAAGTGCGGCCCTCGATTCTGAGACGGATCATCGGGATAAACATGGCCGTTTCGATCATCGCGAATGACAACATCTTTCCCATTCACATTGAAGTGATATTCGGTAACCGTCTTACCAGGATTCGTGCGATCAGGCACCGTCACCACTCTAGTCGGCTGCTGGCTTGCCGGTATGCCGTTGAGTTGTTTCGCCTTCCGGAAAGCACCACTGCGGCCAGCTCCTTGGGGAGTAAAGCTGGGGGGAGATCCGGCAGCAGCGCTTCCGCGTCCCTTTCGCTCCTCCACCCATTTCAAATGCAGGTTCTTAAGACGAACCCACTCACCAGAACCCGGCCGCGCCTGCCGCAACTGCGTCAGGTACGGACTGTTTAGTTCGTCTTCCGTTGCAACGAACCCGTGAGTTGGATCGTTCTTGCGGAACCGCGAAGCGTTTAGTTTTTGAGTTTCTTTCTCACGCTGTACCGCCTTCCGTTCCTGATATTCGTTCCACCACACACCTATGCGAAACGGTAGCTTGACGACTTCAGCGCCGATAATTCCCACACCCACCGGCGAAATCGCTGCGCCAGCTTCCACACCAAGCAGTTCCCCTCCCTCTGCTACTTCACCTCCACCTTCAATGATTTCAACACCGGGCGCCTCCGTGGGCAAAACTTCAGCCGGCAGTCCTTCACCGCTCGGGTCTCTTCCATTTACCGGATCACCTCCGGCGAACGCATAGAGATTGGAGCTGTCCTTGTATCCCATCGGATCCGGCGTCAGGAACGCGCCCACCGCGGGGTCGTACCACCGTGCCCTCGCATACACCAGCCCCGTACTCGCATCCGCGAACGGCAGCCCCTGGAACATCGAGACGATCGTGTCGGCGGAGGCGGCGCGGGTGGCGAGGGACGGGAGGGTGGGGACGTCGAACGGGGTGTAAGTCGCAGTCGACGTCGCGAAGCGGGCGGTGATTACGGACAGCGGTTCGCGGAGCTCGAAGGGGAGCGTGTTCAACGTGAAGAGGCTGCCCGAGGGTGTTGCGGCCATGAAGGGGACGTCGGGGCCGAAGGTCGCGGAGCGGAGCGTGTTCGTCGCGGCGATCGAGATCGCGGCGGGATTCGCGGCGGTCAGCGTCGACCATTGCGCAGGCGTGAGGGTCCAGCGGATGGAGTTCACGTCGGGGGTCGTCGGTTGGACGTCCGAGGTGGTGATCACGGTGCCGTTCGCGGCGACGGCGGCGAGGCGGACGCCTCCCGCGATCGTCGTGGGGCTCACGGCCTCGGTCAGCCGCATCGTGATGTCCACGGACGTGATCGTACCGCTGCCGTCCTTCGACGCGCTCAGCTCGATCCGCTCGACCGCCGGCTGCACGATCGCGCGCTCGTCCTCGTTCCAGGGATCGGTGGCCAGCGTGCGGCGCTCGAGCGTGCCGTCCTCGCGGACGATCGCCTGCATCGAGCCGTTGCCCGGCTCGTCGAACAGCGGGTACTCGCGGGCCACACCGAGCGGTGCGGAGGTGTTCGCGCTGGCGATCTCGATCACGTCATCGAGGCCGCTGCCGCCGTGGATGAACTGCCACAGCGGTGCCGCACTGCTGTTGCTCGCCCCTTCCGGGAAGATCGCCACCAGCTCGTCGCTGATCGGATCCCAGACGAATGTCACCGCAGCCGGCAGCGACTGCCCCGCCACCACATCCGGCGTCGCGAGCGTCCACGCATCGGCGGCCGGCGTTGCGCCGTTGACCACCGGCGCCACTTCGACGCGGCGGCCGATCAGGCGATCGAGTCCGTTGTAGATGTAGCGGCGGCGGATGACGCGCGACTGCGCGTTCGACAGGATCTTGTCGGTGACCGCGATCAGGCGCTGCTTCTCGTCGTAGTCGAACGTGAAGCGGCCGTCCTCGCGGCGCAATGAGCCGCCCGCGTACTTGAACTTCTCCGGGACGCCGCCACGGGTGACCGTGTCGATCTTGTGTCCCTTGTCCGTCGGCGTCGCCGACATGCTCGACGGATCGGCCGACGCCGCCGGCGTGCGGTCGACGTTCGAACGGAAGTCGGCGTCGTCGTTCGTCGGCACCACCGCCCCGTGCACGCCGGTGACCGGCGCCGCGTTCGGATCATTCGTGAGCGCGATCATGCCGCTGACGCGTCCGCGATCGTCGTAGCTCCAGACGTTGCTGCGCCGGCCGTTCGAGACACCGAGCTGCTGCGCCTTTTTCCGCTGCAGGCCTTCGAACGACAGCGTCGAGCCGGCGAACGTGCGATCGCCGACCTTCACGTCGAGGTGATTGAGGCGGCCGCCCTGGTCGTAGTCGTACGAGCGGATGATCTGCCGGCCGCCGCCGAGGTCGAGCGTGCGCGTGATCGGACGTCCGGCCGTGCGGAACTCCGCGCCGAGCAGCTGCGTGCCGTCGCGCGTGATCTGGCGCAGGTTGCCCATCGCGTCGTAGTCGCAATCGATCGCGCGGGTCCAGCGGCCGAGCGTCGGGATGCCCGAATACGTCGGCATCTCCCAATGAATCCGCTCGCCGAAGCCGTTCCAGGCGTGGTTCTGCGTGTAGCTGTCGATGACCGTGCCGTCCGCGGGATTGAGGCGCGACTGCTTCGTGATCTGCGGATGTCCGTCGAGGTCGTAGCTGCTGAACTCCGTCAACGACTCAGGCGTCTTCCAGCTCTTCAGCCGGCCCGCCTCGTCGTACTCGATGCGGTCAAGCAGCGACATGTTCGTGCCGCCGTCGAGGCGCATCACCTGCTCGAGTTGTCCTTTGGCGTTGTACTGCAGCTCCTGCCAGCGGTTCTCGCGATCTTTCACGCGATGCACGCGCATGCCGTCGTACTGGATCTCTTCCGTCGTCGTGTCGGGATACGTGCGCACGAGCGGCCGTCCGAGGCCGTCGCTGACGACGCTCGTCGTCTCGCCCTTCGGATCGGTGAATTCCTTCACCACGCCGCTCGCATCGGGCGTGTAGTGATTCGGCTGCTCGTTCGGCGAGCGCTTCCTGGCGGTCTGGAAGCCGCGCGCGTCGTAGTCGTACGTCGTCTCGCTGCTCTTGTCCGGCGCCTTCGAGACGGTGACGTTGCCGCTCTCATCGAGCTTCCGCGACACCGCCAGATCGGGCGCCGCCTCGTTGTTTGCGCTCTTCGTCCGGCCGAGCGTGTCGTACGCCATCTTCCAGACGTACGACTGCGCGTCGCCGTTCTCCGATGAATGCACGGCCGCGGGGAGATCGTTGTTCGTCGCCGCGGTGAAATCGTAGTGCGTATGATCGAACGTCTTGGCCAGACCGTCCGTGCCTGCCACTCCGGCGCGTGCATCGACGAGCCGTCCGGCGAGGTCGTAATCGCGCGTGCTGCCGCGCGGCGGTTTGCTGGTGTCGACCGTCGACTTCGTCGTCGTGCTGTTCGTGCGGCCGGCGGCGTCCCACGCGAAATCGTGATGACGCTTGTTGTCGTCGACCGACTGCACCTTGCCGCCCGGCGTGATCTGCGCGGCGAACGTGCTCACGACCGTGCCGTCGCTCGCCTTCTCCGTCATCTGGCGCGTGCGGCCGAAGCCGTCGAGCTTCATCGTGCTGCTGGTGCCGTCCGAGCTGATGGTGCCGGTCGGACGATGCGCGCTGTCGAAGGCGACCGCGGACGCAACGAAGCCGTCGGTGCTGAAGACGGCGTTGCCGGCGATGTCGTAACGGACGGACGTCGTGAACGCCGGCGCCGCGGCGGGATCGCCCGCTTTCGGATCGGTGACCGTCTCGATCTCGCGTCCGAGGCCGTCGGTCTTGTGCGTGATGACGGCGCCGCCGGGGAGCGTGTCGGTCGTGTTGCGCGCCGCGATGTTGTACGAATGCCGCGAGGTCTCGAGCACCGTGGCGCCGTCGACCTTCCGCATCTCGGTCAAACGGCCGAGGATGTCGTAGTCGTACTGCTCCTCGGGATACTTCGCCGTGCCGTCGCTCGCCGTCTGCTTGCGGCGATGGACCTTCAGCCGGCCGGCCTTGTCGTAGCCGAACCACTCTTCGGGTTGGATATCCGCTCCGGTGACCTTGATGTGCACCGGGCGCCGCCACTCGTCGTAGTCCGTCGTGGTGACGACATTGCGCGGCGCGGTCTCGATGGTCTGCGTCGCCTTGTAGACCCACGTCGTGCTCAGCGCGTCGCCGCTCGTCGCCTTCTTCGGCAGCGCGCGGGCGTACTGGCTCGTATCGTTCGCGTCGTAATAGTCGATGGTGCTCTTCGAGCCGGCACCTTTGACGTTCGGGGCGGTCGCCGTCGACTCGCTGCCCTGCACGAGGCCGTCGGCACCGAACGTCGTTTTCTGCTGCACGTCGCCGTCGTTCTGTGCTGTCGCCAGCTTGCCGTCGGCGTCCTTCGTATTGCGCGATGCTTCCGGCGCATCGACTGTCTGGCCGTCGGCGGTGATCGCGGTGACGAAGCCGTTGTTGTGACCGATGGTCTGCGACGACGTCCCGGCACCGCCGGCGGTGTCGACCGACTTCACGACCTTGCCGATGTTGATCGCCTCGTAGCCGAGGGTCGTCGACGGGCCGCCGTTGATCGATGCGCTCTTCGGACGTCCATCCTCGTAGCCGAACGTCGTCACGCGATCCCTCGGCGTGACACCGATCAGCGCGGGACTCACGGCCGCCGGCAAATTGCCGAACTCCGCCGCCGCCCACACATCGACGGCCGCCTCGGTCAGCGTCTGCACGTGCACGCGATCGGACGCCGCGTCGGTCGCCGCACTCGTGAACGTGTACGTCCGCTTCTGCCCCATCGCGTCGGTCACGACGGCCTGCGTCACCGGCTGCGCGATCGAGGCGATCGTGTAGTCGAACGTCGCGACCGGCGCGTCGGTGGTCTGCCATTTCTGCATCGCGACCATGTCGAGCTTCGGTCCCGAGAGGTTGTAGTCGAAGGTCACGCGCGGCTGCGTGTCGGCCGGCTGCTGGATCGACTTCAAATTGCCGGCGAGCTCGCTCAGCGCGGGCGCCGGATCGTAGCCGTAGGTCACCGTGGGACGATTGCTCCCGTCATACGCGAACTGGCTCATCGCCATGTTCGTGACCGGCGGCAGCTCGACGCGTTGCAGCGTGTTGTCGGCGCCGTAGTGATAGTCGATGGTGCGTCCGCGCCAGTCCTGCACTTCCTTCAACGTGTTGTTGTCGAAGTAGGTGAGTGTCGTCTTGCGTCCGACCGGATCGATGATCGTGCCGAGACGTCCGAGGGCGTCGTAGAGATAGCTGATGGCGTTGCCGCCGCCCTTGCCGTCGAAGAACTCGTCGGACTCGCGGACGACGCGACCGTACGAATCGTACTGTTCGATCCGTCCCTTCTGATCGACAAGGCTCCAGCCGCTGCCGTTCGCGGTCAGCTTGCCGTTGAGACCGACCGGCGGCGTGTACGCGCCGGCGGAAACGCGGAAGAGCCACAGCTCGGCGCCGTCGCGATATTCGACGTCGCCGTTCGGCAGCTGGCGCAGGCGGCGGAACATCGATGAATCCCAGCCGATGCCGAGGAACGAGGAGCCGAACGTGCGCGAGCGATAGAGGCGATCGATGCTGACGTCCCATCCGGCGCGGCCGCCGGCGACGAGATCGACGGCGCTCGACTCGACTTCGCCGCTGTGGACGTACGTCGTTTCGAGCAGCGCGCCGTCCGCAGCCGGCGCGGCGTTCGCGGCGGTGAGGACGTTCGTCGGCCGCACGGTGTCGGCCATGATCGTGCTCACCCGCCGGGCGACACGATCGTTGAGGTACGAGTAGCCGGGCGCGCTGAAGAGGTTGTCCTTCGCCCGGATGCGGAAGAAGCGGCCGGTGGAATTGATCTCGGTCGCGTCGTCCGCGTACGCCGGCCGCGCGCACGATGCACATCCGAGGGCCGTCTTCTCCTCGGCCGAAAGCGGCCCCGCGTAGTTCTTCGCGGCGCGCGGATCGGCAACCGCGACGATCCACGGCGAAAGGAAACGGTTGAAGCCTTCCTGGTACTTGAGCTTCGGATCGTTGTCATCGATCGGCGCGAAGCGGGTGAGTGTGACTTCGGTGGCGGTGCCGATCTTTGCGCCCGGCACGCGCTCGTTGTCGAGGGCCATCACGAGCGGCTGGTTGAGCGTCTTCGTGATCGAGCCGGGGAGGCCGACTTCGATGCGGAACGCGGCGAGCGAGCCGTTGCCTGTCAGCACGCCGGCAGGCGGCGCGATGCCGAGCGGGACGATGCCGCCGGCCTCGCTGAGCGAGCCGGTGCCGCTGTCGACGAGAACGCGGAGATGTGGATCGGTTGCGGCGACGACGTTGACGCGCGTCGTGTTGACGTCGCCGGTGAAGACGATGCCGGTCTGCGGATCGAAGAGCGGCGTGAGCGTGCCCTTCACCAGGCCCGGCTCCGACTTCCAGAGGATGCGGTCGTCGTCGAGGCCGACTTCCATCCACGTCGCGCCGGGGATGGCCGCGCCGGGATTCAGCGCGCGCTTGACCGACGGGTAAAGCTCGTCGGCAGGGGGGTCATCCGAAACGCGCGACGACTGATCGATGCGCGTGAGGTCGATGAGGAGTACACGGCCCGCGCCGTCGACGACCACGCCGACGTCACTTCCCGGCTCCACGCGCACCGACTGCGCGGCCGCGGGGATCCAGATGATGTCGACGAGCGACAGCTTGTTGAGCGGTGTGTCGCTGAGCTTCGCCACGAGCACGCCGAGCTGGTCGGCGGCGATGAGCGCGTACTCGTTGCCGTTGTGCGCGTAGTACGCGACGGACGTGTAGCGTGCGATGGGAGCGGAGCCCGCGAGCTGCTGGAACTTCGCCTTCAGCGTGACGAGGCGCGGATGCCAGACGTTGCCGGAGGTGAGCACGAGTCCGGGACGCGAATCGCGCGGCTGGTCGGGCGGCGGCGGCAGCTCGGTGACGTCGAGCATGCCTTTGTGCTGCTCGAGCGCGTAGACGGTGAAGCCGCCCGTCCTGCCGCGCGCGATCGACTCGGGTGAGTACGACAGATCGCGGATCGGGCAGGGCGACGGCGTGTTGGCCTGATTGCACAGCGTGTCGCCCGGCACGTCGCCGGTGTAGAGATCGGCGACTTCCTTCACCGCCTTGTAGTTCGGCTCCGCCGGCAGGTGATCGTTCGCTTCGATCGCGTTGAGATCGAACACGCCGACGCCGTAGCCGAAGAGCGAGATGACGCCGTACGTGGCGCGGTTGAAGACGACGTAGAGATCGTCGTCCTTCGCCGCGATGATGCCGGTGAGCTGCGCCGTCTGGCCGCGCGGCACGTCGACCGACCAGTGCAGCGCGAGCGTGCGGTTCTCCACCGTCACGCGCTGGATCGCGTACACCGGCTGGCTGGTCTGCATCTTCAGGTCGAACTTCTGGTAGCCGCCGCTGAGCGAGGTGACGTTCGACGCCGCGAACGCGCTCTTCAGCGTGTCGCGATCGAACGCCTGCTCGTCGTCCTGCAGCAAAAGCCTGATCTTCCGCGGCGTCCCTTCCGGCCGGTCCGACAGGATCTGTTCGGAACCGAGCGGCAGCGTCGACGTAGTGCCGGGCGCCCACGACAGGATGCCGGAGCTGATCTGCTTCGGCGTGCCGTCGACGAAGTCCTCGACACGATACGAGCGGAGCACGCCGAACATCGACGTGAGTCCCGCGGAGTAGATGCGGCCGTGACGGTCGATGGCGACGGACCAGAACTGCGTCGCGCCGGCCGGCACCGTTGCGATCGGAGCGCCGCTGGCAGTGAGCGCCACCGGATCGGAGAGGTCGTACGCCTGCAGGCCGCCGTCGAGCGCGGCGACGAATGCGATGTTGCCGAAGCGCGCGAGGTCGCGCGCGCCGCCCTGGATGTTGAACGAGCCGAGCGAGCCGCCCGGCGCGCGGGTGGTGAAGTACAGCTCGAGCTGCTGCGCGGCGCTGATGCTGCCGTCGGGATTTTTGATCTGACCGAGGCGGAGACCCGGCGCGTTGTCCTTGACTGTCGCGATCTGATCGCTCAGCACGATCGTGAACTTGCGGCCGGACTGCAGCGGTCCGTTCAGCTTCAGCGTGATCTCGTGCGCACCCGGATCGGCCGCGAACGTGACCTGGCTGGTCATGTCGGTACCGTCGGCCTTGAGCGTGATGAGCTTCTGCGACTTGATGTAGTCGTCGACCGGAACCGTGCCGTCGCCGAGGTAGAGCGGCTCGCTGAAGACGACCTGCAGCCGCGCCGCGGGATCGGCGTTCTTTTCTTCGATGGCGATCATCAGCCGCTGGTCCGCCTGCGCGGCAAGCGATTGATTGAGGCCGGCCCGTCCGCCGGTGGCGATGTTGAGCACCGAGACCTGCGAATCGGCCGGGAGATCGCTCGACGCCGCGATCGTGGCGTTGCCGTTCAACAGCGTGATCTTGAGGCCGCGGACGGAGTCGATCTCGACGTCGGCATTCGGGACGTCGACGAGCTCGATGCGCGACGGCGACGCGTACACCGGATACGGACCGGCGTTCGCATCCGCGGGCGACGGCAACACCGCAGGCGCGCCGGGATCACCGGCCGGGATCGGGTTGTAGATCTTCTTGAAGTTGTCGAGGCCCGTGGCCGCATCGACGCCATCGACGGTGAACGCCTTGTCCGCCGCCGCCGGCATCAGCACGCGCCCGCGTCTCTCCAGGATGGTCAACGCCGACGCATACACCGGCGGCAGCGTCGACATGTAAACCTCGGAATTCTGCGGAATCCCATTGAGCTCGACCCAGCCGACCGGCTGCATGAACGAGGTGGCGCTGTAGTCGCCGGCGCGGACGATGCCGAGCAGCTTCGCTTTCACGTCGGCCGGATTGGAGATGACGTCCTGCGACGCGGCGCGGCGCGACTGCGAGGAGGTGGCGAGCGTCGTGGTGAGCTTCGTGCCGTCGACGCGCAGCGTGTCGATGATCTCGACGCGCGGTCCGCGCATCGACTGACCGAGGGAGCCGAGGAAGTAGGTCTTCGAGGAGTCGAAATCGGCGGGGAGCGGCAGCTCGACGTCGATCCGCTTCTGCGCCATTCCGGCAAAGTCGACATGCACACCGGTGGCGTAATGGAGGTACGTATCGAACTGCGGGACGGCGGCGAACGTCGCGGCGCTGACCGGCGCGACGCTGACGATGGTCGGCGTGCTGAACGCGCCGGCCGGCACGGTGACGGTGACGCCGAGCTTCGTCGTCAGCTTCGTTTCGGCGTCGGGCGCGGCGAGGAAGCCGTTGCCGTCCGCGGTGACGAACGGCGTCAGCGGAATGATGGCGATGATGCCGTGCGAAACGGAGTCGATGACCTGCAGGTCGATCTTGTCGCTGAGCGTGATGGCGTCTTCGCCCGGCGCGCCGGCGCTGAACGAGAACGAGCGGGTCGCGTCGACGGTCGCCTGGTAGGTGGTGCGGAAGAGGTGGCCGCGGCGGACGGCGACGACCTGGTCGTTCGCCGGGATCGCGTTCGTGCCGCGGATGAGCGAGCGGCCGTTCGCGTCGGGCATCGTGATGGTGATGCCGGCCGGGTTGATGGTCGGATCGTTCGCCGGGATCGCGGCGGTGGTGAACTCGATGACGACGGTCTGGCCGAACGGCGTCGCGTTGAGCGCGCGGATCGACGGGCCGATGAGCAGCGCGAAATGACCGCCGGCCGGCAGCGGCGCGGAGGAGGTGAAGGTGACGAGCTGCCCCTGCGCGGCGACGCTTCCGGCGATGCTCGCGCCGGTAGTCAAGTTGTTGACGATCATCGTGCCGGCGACGGAGGCCGGATCGATGGCCACGTCGAATTTGGCCTGGGCGAAGAAGTTCTGCGGATCGACGACCGCGCCGTTGTGCGGCGTGGTGTCGACGAGGTTCGGCCGCTGCGCGACGAGCGGCAGCACGCCGAAGTCGAAGACCTGTTGCGACGGCGCGGAGCCGGCGATGGTGTCGCCGTCGCCGAGGGCCAGGGCGCGCGCGACGAGCGAGTAGCCGGAGGCGGCGACCGGCACCACGAAGCGGCCGGTGGCGCGGGAGAGGTCGGTGACGCCGAGAGCGTTCGTCATCGGCTTGCTCCGGCCGGAGGTGACGCGCGCGCCGGCGACGGCCGGACCGTCGCTGCCGTAACGCACCGTGCCGTAGGCGAAGTCGACCGGCGTGTCGGCGGTGAGCACGAGGTAGCGGCCCTCGCGGATCACGCCGTCGGCGCCTTCGAGCGCGGCGGTCGTGTAGGCGCCGGAGGTGAGCTTCGTCGCCAGCGCGGCGAGGCGGTAGATCGTGCCGAACGGCGTGGAGCCGAGGACCTCGACGACCACGACCTGGTTCGTGGTCGCGGCGATGTTGAACGTCGCGCGCGCCGGCTTGAGCAGCTCGTGATCGACGTTGAAGTCGAAGCCGCCGGCGGTGGTGAAGCCGGCGATGTGGATCGCGCTCCATTCCGATTGCGCGATCGTCGTGACGGTGGCGTGGACCGGCTCGTCGGTGGCGCCGGTGGGGATGTCGATGGTGGTCGTGCCGTCGCCCGGCACGCGTCCGCCCTGCGTGCCGATCAGCGCGCCGCGGTCGATGCGGCCCGGGTAGTCGACGATGCGGACGTGATCGACGCCGCTGCGCAGCGTCACGCTCGCGGCCTGCGCCGTCGGCGCGATCGCGAAGTGCGCCTCGGCCTTGTCGCCGGCGAGCGTGCGGTAGACGAGGACGTCGGTGGCGAACGGCGGATCGATCAGCACGCGTCCGTCGGCGAGGTCGAGCTCTTCATCGATGAACGCCTGCAGCGCGGTGCCGGAGGGATAGGTCTGCGTGGCGCCCTTCGTGACGAGGTTCGCGACGGTCGACTGGCTCGGCAGGACGACGGTCGGCGTGAAGACGAACGAGTCGCTCTGCAGCTGGCACTGCTCGGGATGATCGACGCACGGCGTGGCGACGCCTTCGAGCGACGCGCCGGTGACCGGCACCGGCGGATGCGCGAGCGTGGCCGCGGCGTCGGCGTAGACGAGCGCGTAGTCGCCCGCGGTGGTGATCGGCGCGACGACGCGATTGTTCGCGTCGGGCTGCGCGGCGGCGACGATGACGCGCCATTCGTCGCGATCGCTGTCGTATTGCGCGACGGTGAGGTGCTGATTCGCGGCGTTGATCGCGGCGACGTCCGCCGCGGTGAGCGCGAACGCGAGGTTGCCGGTGACGGGTCCGGACGCCGCGACTTCAGCCGCCGCGAGCGGCGACCAGCCGAGCGGCAGCAGGCCGGCGAGCGACTGGCCGCCGACCGGCGTGACGGTGACGCCGGTCGCGGTGGTGTCGATCGTGACCGGCTTCGCCGTGACGTCGCCGGTTGCGACCGGGGTCAGGCGGATGTCGATCGGGATGATCCCCTCGCCCGCCGGCACGACGACCTGGCGCCACGCGGTGGTGTATCCGGCGCGGCTCGCCTTGATCGTGTAGGCGCCTTCCGCGACGTACTGCGTGTAGCGGCCGCGCGCGTCGGTGACGATCGGTGACGACGAATTGGAGACGAGGCGCGCGGAGGTCGACGACGATGCGGCCTTGCGGCTGTACGCGCCGACCGGCACCTGCACGTCGATCGTGGCACCGGCGAGCGGACGGCCGGTCGCGGCGTCGTAGACCGCGCCGGAGAAGTAGCCCTTGCCGGTTTCGGGCGCGGGGGTCGAGTCGGGCGTGAAGGTCTGCGAGTAATCGGCGGCGAGCGGCGCGCCGGTCGTATCGGTCGCGGCGGTGGTGACGGTGAGCGTCACGACCGCGGTGGTGAGATCGGAGGTGATGTCGAGCGTGGCAGTGTCGCCGGTCGCGTTGAGCGAGGGCGCGCCTGCGGCGACGTCGACGTGAATGGCGCCGGCGAGCGTCGCCGGATTCATCGCCTTCGAGAACTGCACGGCGAGCTTCTTCGCGCTGCGGTCGAGTGACGCGCCGAGGACCTGAGGCGGCGCGCAGTTGATGCGGAAGGAGAGGTCGCGCTCGGGCGAGAGCGAGCCGTCGGCGCCGAGCTCGCGGACGCGGACGACGTGGAAGCCCGATTGGCCGGAGAACGAGATCTGCAGCGAGAAGACGCGCGTGTCGTTGGCGGTCGTGGTGAGCTGCAGGCCGTCGACGTCGATGCGGACGATGGCGCCGGCAACCGAGGCCTTACCGCTGATCGTCGTCGTGCGGAAGCAGCCGGAGGCGTCGCTCTGATCGACGACCGGCGCCGTCGCCGGCGCGGTCGACGCGGTGGTGAACTCGAGCACGTACGGCTGCGCCAGCGCGCCGCCGGCGAGATCGCGCACGCTGCCGATGGTGAACGTGTAGTGCATGCCCGGCGTGAGCGGCGCAAGCGGCGCGAAGGTGATGGAGTTGCGGTCGACGAACGCTTCGCCGTCGAGCGTTGCGCCGGTTGCATCCTTCAGCGTCAGCGCGCCGCTGAGCGACGTCGAGGCGATGGCGTTGGAGAAGACGGCGACGATGGAGATGCCGGCGTCGATCGACGTGGCGTTCGCGGCGGGGAACGTCCGCTGCACGGTGAGCGGCGCGTCGAAGCGGGTGATGCGGATCGAATCGACGGAGGTGCCGCCGTCCGGCGCGGTGACGCGCGCCACGACCGGCAGGACGCCGGTCGAGGTGAGGTCGAGGTCGGCGGTGAAGGTGCCGTCGCCGAGCGTCGCGGTGACGCCGTTGACCTGCACCTGCATGCCGGTCGGCGGGTTGACCGTGCCGCTGATGGTCAACTTGTTGACGGTCGAGGCGAAGTAGCTGTTGTCGGCCGGCGAGGTGATGGAGATCGACGGGCCGCCGGCGACGTTCTGCACGTCGACCGAGGCGGTGGCGCGATCGCCGGCCTTGTTCGCGCCGGTAACGTTGATGGTCGTCGTCGCGCCGGCCGCGAGGGCCACGGACGGGACGCTGAAGGTGCCGGTGGTGTCGCTCTGCGCGTGCACCTGCGGCGTGTAGCTCGAGGCGCCGGCGGTGACGGCCAGCGTGGCCGGATCGATGTTCGCGTACGCGCCGGAGAGGTCGGTGGCCGCGGCGCCGGTCTGCGTGCCGGCGAGCGGCGTGGTGATGACGATCTGCGGCGCCCCTTTCTGCAGGCGGACGCGGATGCTGGTCGTGGCGATGGCGCCGGAGCGGGTGCGGGCGCGCGCGGCGATCACGTTGAGGCCGTTCGCCAGCGCGACGTTCGGAACGGAGTACGTCCCGTTCTGCGGCGTGAAGTCGAGGCCGTTGACGTCGCCGGTGGCCACGCCGTCGCTGACCGTGCCGCTGACGGTGATGTGATCGGTGCCGACCACTACGTCGTTCTGCGGCGCGGCGATGGTGATCGTGGCGTCGGTGTAGCGGAAGATCGTGAGCGTCTGCTTCGTCGCGCCGCATGCGACCTCGATCGTGTTGCGGCCGGGCTGCAGCGTGACGTCGGCCTGGAACGAGCCGTCGGCCAGCTGCGCCGCGTTGCCGTTCACGGTGATCGACGAGGCGCCGCCGCTGCGGCCGGTGAGGCGCACGGTGCCGCTGTAGACGACCGCGCCGTCGGCCGGATCGAAGCCGGAGAGCGTGCAGCCGCCGCCGCTCGACGAGCTGGCGCCGATGACGAAGGTGCGCGAGACGCGCGACTCGTTGCCGGCGCGGTCGCGCGCGACGGCGGTGATGGAATGCCCGCCGTCCGGAAGTGCGCCGACGGAGGCGACGATCGCGCCGTCGAGCGTGATGGTGGTCGATTCGAGGTTCGCGTCGGTCGCATCGATCGTGATCTGCGGCGACGTGGCGAAGCGCGCGCCGTCGGCGAGCTCGAGGCCGTTCGCCAGCAGGCGCAGCGCGGGCGGCGTGAAGTCGGCGACGACGTGGACGGTGAACGTCGACGTCCCCGACGCCGCGGTGATCGCGTTGTCGCCGGCGACGAGCGGGAAGTCGGTGCGGCGGAAGACGCCGGCCGGATCGACGCTGACGGCGGTGCCGTTGAGCGTGACCGGAGCGCCGGGTGTGAGCAGCTGGCCGGCCACGAGGATCGCCGGGCGGTTGGTCATCGTGCCGTCGGCCGGCGCGGTGAGGATGATGCCGCTGCTGCCGTTGGCGCGCGTCACTTCGACCGACGCGCTGCCGGCGTTGCCGGCGCGGTCGACCGCGACGGCGGTGATCGTGTTCGGCCCGAGGTCGAGGGCGATCGTCGCGGCGAACGAGCCGTCGGCGGCGAGCGTGGCGCGGACGCCGTTCACCGTGACCGAGGCGACGTCGCCGCCGGTGGTCAGACCATGCACGTCGACTTGTGCGGCAGGCGCCGGCGTGGTGAGCGTGACGGTGGGCGGCGTGCGGTCGATGGTGAAGCTCGCGGTGGCGTTGCCGTGATGTCCGAGCGAGTCGGTCGCGGTGGCGGCGAGCGTGTACGCGCCGTCGTTCGCGATCGGCGTGCCGACGGTGTACGCGGCGCCGTTGAGCGTCGCGGCGACGGCAGCCGTCGCATCGCTGACGCGCACGGTCGGCGTGACGATGCGGTTGTAGAGCGCCGCCAGCGGCGCGCCGCTCTCGAGCAGCTCGACCACCGGCGCGGCGGTGCGCAGCGTCAGCGTGTACGGGAGCTCGGTCGTGTTGCCGGCGCGGTCGGTGAGGACGAGCGGGAGGTGGTTGATCCCTTCGACCAGCGGGAACGACGCGAAGGTGAACGCGCGTCCGTTGAGCGTCGCGGCGGTGCCGCCGAGGGTGACGGACTGCAGGTCGTCGGCGTCGGTCGTGCCCGTGATCGCGCGCTGCACTCCGATCGTCGTTCCGTCCGCAGGATCGATGGACACCAGTCGCGGCGCGACGGTGTCGATGGTGAAGGAGATCGATTGCTGCTCGACGTTGCCGGCGCAATCGCGCGCGGTGACGGCGAGGGTGTGCGCGCCGTCGCCGATGACCGCGCCGGAGACGTACGGCGCTCCATCGAGCGTCGAGGTGACGGAGGCGTTGACGTCGGCGTCGGTGGCGCGGATCAGCAGCGCGATCTTCCGGCGCAGCGTGCCGCCGGTGAACGGGGCGCCCGATTCGCTGATGTCGAGGAGCGGCTTCGTCCGGTCGATGGTCAGCGAAAGCGTGGCGGTGGTGGTGTGGCCGGCGGCGTCGGTGGCGGTGATGAGGAGCGGCGTGCTCCCCTCCCCTGCCAGCGGCACGGTCGCGCTCCAGGTGTGGTCGGCGGCGACCGTCGCGGCGACGCCCGCAACATTAATAATGGTGTTCGTCGAATCGAGCACGGTGCCGCGGACCTCGATGCTCGCCGCGTTGGTGCAGCCGCCCGCGGTCGTGACGGTGAGGTCAGGCGCGCGGGTGTCGAGCACGACGTGCAGCGTCGCGTCGCCCGGATTGCCGGCCTTGTCGACGCCGTGCGCGGCGAGCTCGTTCGTCCCCTCGAGCAGCGCCACGTCATTGAGCGCGAAGGTCTTCGCGGTCGAATCGACGATGGCGTTGCGGCCGTTGATCGTGATCGTCACCGCGTCGTCGGCCGTCCCCTGCGCGAGGATGGTTGGCGTCGAGACGACCGCGTTCTCCGCCGGGGCGGTGAAGGCAAGCCGCGGCGCCGTGCGGTCGATGGTGAAGCTCTTCGTGACCGGATCGCTGGTCCACCCGAGGGCGTCAGTCGCCGTGACGGTGAGGACGTACGCGCCGTCGGCGCTGACCGGCGTGCTCAGGTCGAACGACACCGGCGCGCCGTCTTTGGTCAGCGTCGCGCTGGTGGTCGTCGCGGTGATGTCGGTGACGGTGACGCTGACCGTGACCGGGACGTTGTACAGATCTTTGTCCGGCGTGTTGATGACGACGACCGGCTTCGATTTGTCGAGCACGAAGCTGAACGGCCCCACCGTCGCCACGTTCCCGCCGTCGTCCTCGGCCTCGGCCGAGATCGTATGCGCCACGCTCTCGTCGCTGATGGTGGCGTCGGGATCGACCGCCTTGCCGTCGACGAAGAGCCGCCGCTCGGGCGACGCGCTCAGGTTGTCGGTCGCGGTGAAGAGCGGCTTCACGTCGGCCTTGAACTTCATCCCGTTCGCGAACGGCTGCCCGCCGACGGTGAGCGAGATGACCGGCTTGGTCAGGTCGATTGTGAAGGCCGACGCCGGGATCTCGGTGGTCAGTCCCGCCGCGTTCTTCACGACGACGTGCAGCGAATGCCGTCCCTCCGCCGTCATCGGCGTCTTCAGGACGTACGCACTGCCGTCGATCGTGAACGTAGTCGTCGTCGGCGTGGCGCTCCTGATGACGAGGTCGAACGAGACGGCCTTGTTGAACGTGGTGCCGGCGACGAACGGGTCGCCATTGGCCAGCAGATGGACCTCGGGCTGCGTCTTGTCGAGCGCGAACGTCCGCTCGACGCTCGCCGTGTGTCCCGCCTTGTCGGTCGCGGTGACGACGAGCTTGTGGATTGCCTCGGTCGAGACGACAACGCCGCTCTGCACGGGCGTGCCGTCGAGCGTGGCGGTGACGGTGTTGAGCGTGAGGTCAACGACGCTCCAGGTGAGCGTGACGTTCGAGGAGAACGAGTCGTTCGTGCCGAGCGGCGCGCCGTTCGCGGAAACCGCGATGACCGGATCGCTCAGGTCGACGGTGAAGGTGCGCGTGACGGTCGTGGTCCAGCCGACTTCGTCCGTCGCGGTGACGACGAGCGTGTGGACTTTTTCCGAGGCGACGGAAACCGGCAGCGACACGGCGGCGCCGTCGAGCGTCGCGGTCAGCTTCACTTTCGTGAGATCGGTGGCCGAGGCGTCGGCGACGACCGGCGCGGCGAAGATCGCGCCGTCGGCGATGCTGACGGTGACGACCGGCGGATGGCCGTCGACGAGGAGCTTGAGCGTCGCGTCGGTCGCGTTGCCGACGGCGTCGACGGCGTGTACCGCGAGCGTGTGCGGACCGTCGGCCGTGATCGGCGTGCCGGCCGTGTAGGCGGCGCCGTCGAGCGTCGCGGTGAACGTGGTCTTCGAGAGATCGTCGGTGACGCGGATGTCGATGTGCGCGGCACTCTTGAACAGCGCGAGCAGCGCGGGATCGAGCGTCTTGTTCGTGTCGGCGTCGACGAAGGCGATGACCGGCGGCGTGTGATCGACGGGCGATTTCGCAGTGAGGTCGTCGACGTACGCGTCGCCTTTCACGGCGGACCAGATGCCGATGCGGCCGCCGGTCAAACGCGCGGCGGTGGAGTCGACGGCGTCGATGGAAAAGGTATCGGGCTCTTTGGTGCCGTCGGCCCAGAAGCGCGCGCGGATCGACGTCTTGCCGTTGCTGTCATCCGCCTGAATCAGAAACTGGTACCAGCGGTTCGCCTCGGGGGTGAAGCCGCTGTAGAGCGTGCCCACCGGCACGCCGCCGCCCCACGCGAAGAGCTGCATCGTGAGGTTGGTGCCCCACGTTCCCAGCAGGTAGTACGAGTCCTTTTCCGGATACGAGGAGAAGAACGTGAGGCCGATGTGTGTGTCGCTGCTGGTGCGGATGAAACGGCCGCGATATTCGAAGCGTCCCTTGCCGGCGAACGCTTTCGTCGTCAGCGTGGAGAAGGTGCCGATGCGGGGGTTATTGCCCTCCGGCTTTCCGGAGCTCTGGCGCGTGCCGTAGACGACGTTGCTCGAGCCGGTCGGATCGGACCACGTTTTGTACAGTCCCTGCGCGGTGCTGCCCGCGATCGAGGTGTCGATCCAGCCGGTGGGGTTCGCCTGCGTGCCGTACGACTGGAAGTCATCGGCATACGAGACCTCCGCCGGGGTCTGGGCGGCGAGGGAAGTGGCGAACGAGAGCGCCAGCGCGATCGCGGCAAGAGTCCGTTTCATCATTTCGATTCCTGATTGGCGTTGAGCGTGACAAGCGCCGATTGCGTCGCCGCGTACGTTGCCGTGATGGTCACGGTCGTCTTGTCGGCGACCGGCGTGGTGATGATCGAGAAGGCGGCCGAGGTCTCACCGGCCGGGATCGTGACGTTCTCCGGGACGGAGACGCTCGCGCTCGAGCTGGTGAGGACGACGACCGCACCGCCTTCGGGCGCGGGGTGGTCGAGCGTTACGGTGCCGTTGAGGAGACCGCCGCCGGTCAGCGACTCGGGAGCGAGGATGAGGGACGCGAGTACCGCGGACGGCGTGGCCGGTTTGTCCGGTTGCTTCTCCGGCTTGCCGGCGTTGCGCGCTTCGGTTGCCGGTTGTTGGTTGCCGGTTGCCGTAGCGGCGGGTTGCGCGGCGGTGACGAGCGGCGCGGTGCCGAGGCGGATCGGATCGTTGCTGACCAGAACGCCGCCGTTGATGACGGTCTGGCTGTCGAAGTGATAGACGCCCTGCCAGCCGTCGCCGGGCTGGACGTTGATCGTTTCGCCATGGTTCGGCGCGAGGGTGACGGTCGTGTTGTTGACGATGGTCGCGATGCGCCACGTCCCCTTCAGCGTCTTGTCGGGCGCCGTGATCTCGACGTAGTGGCCGACGAAGAAACCTTTGATATTGGAGGTGACGTCGGTGACGAGCGTGTTGCCGCTGGTGCCGCTCTGCGCGGTGCCGTGGCCGAGAGGCGGCAGTTCGGTGGCCAGTCCCGGGTTCGTGTTCTTGGCGTCGACGGTCAATGCGCCGTACGCGGAGGCGGGGCCTTTCACCACGATGCTGCCGGGTGCGCCGCCGCGGTTCGAGTTCTTCGCGCCGCCGCGTGCATTCAGGTTGCTCAGCAGCGTGCCGCTGGCCGAGCCGCTGTATTCGATGGCGATGGCACCGCCGCCTCCGCCGCCCCAGTTCCACGGATCGTTCGTGTCGGCGCCGCGCGCTTCGATGGCGCCGGAACCGCCGATCGTCGACGTCGTCACCCAGATCGAGCCGCCCGCGCCGCTGCGGTCGCAGTAGCCGGCACCGTTCGCGCGGATCGCACCATCGACCGTCAGGTTCGTGGTGATGAGCCGCACGATGCCGCCGCCCCACGAGCAGTAACCCGCACCCGCACCTGCTTCCTGCGGGAAGTAGACGCTGCCGTACGTCCACCCTGCCGTATCGCCACTGTAGACGTGGCCGTAGCCGATGTGGCTTCCACCGGCCGACCCGGTCGCGCCTTGCTGGCCCGGATACGTCACGTTCGGGTCGTAACCGCGCGTGCTCACGTCGATCGCACCACCGCCATCGACCGTCACCGCGGGTGACGTGATGACCAGCGGCACGTTGCGCAGGCCGCCGCTCAGCGTGCCGCCATTGAGGATGTGCAGCGACGGCGCGTTGAGCGAGGCCACGAGCACTCCGCCGGCGATCGTCACCGGCTGCGTCGAGGTGACCGGGATGTTGCTCATGTCGAGCATGCCGCCGTTGGTCGGACCGGTGATCGTCACTGCCGCCGTTCCGCCGAGGCGGATCGGATCGGCGCTGCCGACGTAGTCGCCCCAGGGGGCCGTCATGTTGTCGAAGCGATAGACGCCCTGCCAGCCGTCGCCGGTCTGCACCGTTACCGTGTCACCGCTGCCGTTCGGCGCGAGTGTGACCGTCTTGTTGTTCACCGCCGTCACGCGCCAGGTGCCGCGCAGCGTGCCGTCGGGCGCCGTGATCTCGATCCAGTGGCCGACGAAATAGCTCGGGATGTTCGCGCTGCGATCGGTCACCAGCGTCGTTCCGCCCGTTCCCGTTTGCGCCGTGCCTTTGCCGAGCGACGGCAGTTCGGTCGAGGTGTTGTTGACGTTCTTCGAGTCGATGGTCAGATCGCCGTACTTCGAGCTCGGGCTCTTCACGTAGACGCTTCCCGGTCCGCCGCTGCGGTTCGAGTTCTTCGCGCCGGGGCGTGCATTGAGGTTACTCAGCACCGTACCGCTGGCCGAGCCGCTGTATTCGATGGCGATGGCACCGCCGCCGCCGCCGCCCCAGTTCCACGGATCGTTCGTGTCGGCGCCGCGCGCTTCGATCGCGCCGGAGCCGGCGCTGGTCGACGTCGTCACCCAGACCGATCCACCCGCGCCGCTGCGGTCGCAGTACGACGCGCCGTTCGCGCGGATCGCACCATCGATCGTCAGGTTCGTGGTGACGAGTCGCAGGATGCCGCCGCCCCACGAGCAGTAACCCGCACCCGCACCTGCTTCCTGCGGGAAGTACACACTGCCGTACGTCGAGCCCGCCGTGTCGCCGCTGTAGACGTGGCCGTAACCGATGTGGCTTCCGCCCGCGGAGCCGGTGGCGATCGCTGCGCCGGAGTACGTCACGTTCGGGTCGTAACCGCGCCCCGTCAGGTCGATGGCACCGCCGGCATCGATCGTCACCGTCGGCGACGTGATGACCAGAGGCACGTTGCGAAGGCCGCCGTTCAACGTGCCGCCGCTCACGACGTGCAGCGAGGGCGCACTGAGCGACGCCACGAGCACGCCGCCGGCGATGATGACCGGCTGCAGGGATGTGAACGGCGTGTTGCTCATGTCGAGCCAGCCACCATTGGCCGGACCGGTAATCGTCGCTGCCGCCGCGCCGCCGAGGCGGATCGGATCGCCGCTGCCGACGTAGTCGCCCCACGGCGCGCTCAGGTTGTCGAAGCGATAAACACCCTGCCAGCCGTCTCCGGCCTGCACCGTCACCGTGTCACCGCTGCCGTTCGGCGCGAGTGTGACGCTCTTGTTGTTCACTGCCGTCACGCGCCAGGTGCCGCGCAGCGTGCCGTCGGGTGCCGTGATCTCGATCCAGTGGCCGACGAAGTAGCTCGGGATGTTCGCGCTGCGATCGGTCACCAGCGTCGTTCCGCCCGTTCCCGTTTGCGCCGTCCCTTTGCCGAGCGACGGCAGTTCGGTCGAGGTGTTGTTGACGTTCTTCGAGTCGATGGTCAGATCGCCGTACGTCGAGCTCGGGCTCTTCACGTAGACGCTTCCCGGTCCGCCGCTGCGGTTCGAGTTCTTCGCGCCGGGACGTGCGTTCAGGTTACTCAGCACCGTACCGCTGGCCGAGCCGCTGTATTCGATGGCGATGGCACCGCCGCCGCCGCCGCCCCAGTTCCACGGATCGTTCGTGTCGGCGCCGCGGGCCTCGATCGTGCCGCTGCCGCCGATGTTCGACGTCGTCACCCACACCGATCCGCCTGCGCCGCTGCGGTCGCAGTACGACGCGCCGTTCGCACGGATCGCGCCATTGACCGTCAGGTTCGTGGTGACGAGTCGCAGGATGCCGCCGCCCCAGGCGCAGTAACCCGCACCGGCACCTGCTTCCTGCGGGAAGTACAGACTGCCGTACACCGACCCCGCCGTGTCGCCGCTGTACGTGTGGCCGTAACCGAGGTGGCTGCCGCCGGCCGAACCGGTGGCGATCGCTGCGCCGGGGTACGTCACATTCGGGTCGTAACCGCGCCCCGTCACGTCGATGGCACCGCCGGCGTCGATCGTCACCGTCGGCGACGTGATGACCATAGGCGCGTTGCGAAGTCCGCCGTTCAACGTGCCGCCGCTCACGACGTGCAGCGAGGGCGCACTGAGCGACGCCATGAGCACACCGCCCGCGATGGTCACCGGCTGCGTGGAGGTGAACGGCGTGTTGCTCATGTCGAGCCAGTTGCCGTTGGCCGGACCGGTGACCGTCACTCCCGCCGCACCGCCGAGGCGAATCGGATCGCCGCTGCCGACATAGTTGGCCCAGGGGACGCTCAGGTTGTCGAAGCGATAGACGCCCTGCCAGCCGTCGCCGGCCTGCACGGTGACGGTATCGCCCGCACCATTCGGCGCGAGTGTGACCGTCTTGTTGTTGACCGCCGTCACGCGCCAGGTGCCGCGCAGCGTGCCGTCCGGCGCCGTGATCTCGATCCAGTGGCCGACGAAGTAGTTCGGAATGTTCGCGCTGCGATCGGTGACGAGTGTCGTTCCGCCCGTTCCCGTTTGCGCAATGCCTTTGCCCAGCGACGGCAGTTCCGTCGAGGTGTTGTTGATGTTCTTCGAGTCGATGGTCAGGTCGCCGTACGTCGAGCTCGGGCCCTTCACGTACACGGTTCCCGGTCCGCCGCTGCGGTTCGAGTTCTTCGCCCCGGCGCGTGCATTGAGGTTGTTCAGCAGCGTGCCGCTGGCGGAGCCGCTGTATTCAATGGCAATCGCGCCGCCGCCGGCTCCGCCCCAGTTCCACGGATCGTTCGTATCGACGGCCCGCGCCTCGATCGAACCGTTGCCGCCGATCGTCGACGTCGTGATCCAGACCGAACCGCCGGCGCCGTCGCGGTCGCAATAGCCCGCGCCGTTCGCGCGGATGGCGCCGTCGACCGTCAGCGCCGTGGTGCTGAGCCGCACGACGCCGCCGCCCCATGCGCAGTAGCCCGCGCCGGCGCCCGGCTCCTGCGGGAAGTACACACTGCCGTACACCGACCCCGCCGAGTCGCCGCTGTACGTGTGGCCGTAACCGAGGTGGCTGCCGCCGGCCGAACCGGTGGCGATCGCTGCGCCAGGGTACGTCACGTTCGGCGGATAGCCGTTGAGACTCGCGTCGATGGCCGCGCTGCAGCTGACGTAGATCGCGTCGGCGCTGACGTTGACCATCTGCAGCGAGCCGCTGTTGTTCGGATGCGTGACCACCGCCGACTCCAGCACCGCGAAGCGCGTGAAGTGGTGCGCGCCGGCGATCGTGAAGGTGCCGCCGGTGATGAAGAGCGACTTGTTGTCGTAGCTCGTATCGTTCGACGCCAGACCGATGGTGCTGCTGATGATCACGACGTTCGTCTTCGCCACGGTGAACGTTGCGTCGGTGGTCGCGGTGGTGCCCGCAACCGTGGTGGCGAGGGCACGCGCGGTGTAGACCGTACCGTCGGCGGCGTCGGGCACCGCGAGCGTCGCTTCGTACGTGTCGGTGGCGACGAGCGTCGCCGTAACGCGCGAGATCGTGGCACCGCTGCCGTCGACGACGAGCAGCTCGACGCTCTGCAGCGTGTTGGTCGCGTTCGGCGCCCTCGCGATCATGCGGATCTTCGTGGAGTACGAGGCCGGGTAGATCGCACCGGACGAGAGGCACGACCAAGCGACGGTCGGCGAGGTGTTCTCGACCACCGGGTTGACGACGATCGAGACGGAGCTCGTGCCGCTGTTGCCGGTGTTGTCCGCGCTGGTGATGGTGAGCTGCTTCGTCACCGGCTGTGTGCCGTCGACGAACGGCGCGGTCGCGTTGCCGCTCCAGGTCGAGCCGTTCTTCGTGAGCGTGGTGTTCACGCCATCGATCGTGGCGAATGCCGAGGCGACGCCGGAGTCGGCATCGGTGATCGTCGCCGAGAGGGCGATGGTCTTGCCTTCCGTGAACGGCGCGTTCGCGGCCGGAGCCGTGATCGTGATCGACGGAGGCGCGGTGTCCTTCGTGATGGTGAGCGGCGACGTGACGCCGGCGGCTCCCCACGTGGCGCGGATGTTCGCAACCGTGTCGGCCGCGACCGCAACCGCGCTGATCGTGAACGTCGCGGATGTCTGGCCCTGCGGGATCGTGACCGTCGCCGGCAGCGTCGCCGCGGCGTTGTCGGAAGTGAGCGTGACCGTCGCGCCGCCGGTGCCGGCGGCCATGCCGAGCGTCACCGTGCCGGTCGTGGTGTGGCCGCCGATGATCGTGCCCGGATTGAGCACGAGCGAGGCCACACCCTGCGCCGCGGTGATCGTGCCGACGGATACTTCCGCCGACTCGAGCGAATATGTATGGCCGTCGCGGGCGATGAGGGAGAGCGCGTCGCCGACGGAGCCGTCGATGGGAATCGAGAACGAGCCGTCGCTCGCGGCGTTGACCCGAACGATCGTCGGCACCGAGCTGACGGTGTCGTAGACGACCGAGTTGATCATGTTGATGTTGCCGTTGAAATTCGCGAAGGCCACATCGAGACGGACCGTGGGGGGGACATTCGTCGTGCGGCGGAACACTTCCTTCCCATCGACCAGCCACCGCACGTAGGCGAGCGTCTTTTCGATGCGGAACTGCGTATTCGTCGTGAACGTGCCGGTCGGAGTTCCGGTGTCAGTGCCATTCGACCAGATCGACCACGTCGAATTGCCTGCCACCGGGTTGAAACCGTCGATACCCGGCTCGGTGTAGCTGACGGTGGTATCGCCGGCGGAGAAACCGATCAGCGCCGGCTGCCCGGGCGACGTCACCTTGAACGAGATGTAACCCTGGTTCGTGATCGGCGAGACCGCAGACGCGCCGGTATCCCAGGCCGTGCCGGTGTGGCCGCCGTTCGCCCAGCGATACATCGAGAACCCGCCGTCGGTGCTGTACTGCACCCAGCCCTCGTTCTGCATCGGGAACATGCGCGGCGGAATCGCGCCGCGCGTGGCGTCGTGGAGCGTGACCTCGACCGGACCGTCGGCATCGCTGACCGCGCCGGCAGCGCCGGTGAGGAGCGGGCCATTCGCGCCGGCGACGACTGTGATCTTCGAGACGTCGATCACCGGGGCGGCGGTGTTGCCGGTGGTGTACGACGAGCCCGAATCCTTGACGACGGCCTGACCGAGCTCGATCAGGTCGGCCGTGAAGAACGAAGTGTTCTTCAGCGTGAGCTTGTCGAAGCGATAGATGCCGCGCAGCCGGTCGCCCGGCTGCACGTCGACGGTGCCTTCAAACGTGACCTGCGCCGGCTCGCCGGAGAAGACGATGCCGGAACGGCTGGCGAACTCGGGACGCATCACCAGCTCGCTCGCGTCGGCGACGAGGCAGGTGATGCCGCTGAGCGCGGTGTTGGGATCGATCTCGCCGCCGGCCATCTCGACGACCGGCACACCGTTGACGCTGCCGCAGCCGGAGCCGCCACAAGTCAACTTGTTGACGGTCGTGATGCCGCTGGCGGTCTTGCTGAACGAGGCGAAGACGCGGTCGGTGGCGTTCGGCGTGAACGTGACGAACGTCGTGTCGTTGTCGAACTGCCACTGGCCGTTGCTGTAGCGCGCGGCGATGAGGCGGCGCGTCGCGCCGGCAACCGTGTAGCCGGTGTCGGACTCGATGAGGTAGCCGTCGTACGCCGCCGAGTCGGTGGTGTAGAGCTGAATGAAGCCGGTCATCGAGCGGAAGCTCGGGCCGTTCGTGACGCCGGCGATGCGCGAGGTCGACTTCACCGTGCCGTTCGGCGCGATCACCTGCACCCAGTTGCCGGCCAACGAGGGCGCCAGCCATTTGCGGTCGAGGGTGACGGCCGTGCCGGAAACCGATGCGACGGTCGCCGTGCCGAACGCCGGCAGCTCGCTGTAATTGCCGCGATTCGGCGTCGATTTGTTGTCGAACGTGATCTCGCCGTACGTCGACGCGCCCGACTTCAGATAGATGCTGCCGGCGGAGCCGGTCAGTCCTAGTGCCGTGGCCTGGCCGCCCGCCGCGTTGAGGTTGTTGAGCACATTGCCGGACGCGGTCGCGTACTCCAGCGCGATCGCGCCGCCGCCGCCACCGGAGGTGAGATTGGTCGAGCCGTAGCCGGCGGCGGAAATCGAGCCATTGCCGCTCAGCGGACCGCGCGTCGACAGCCACACGGAGCCGCCCGCGCCCGGAACCCAGCTCGTCGTCGACGCCGAGTCCGCAACGATGCTGCCGTCGACGGCCACCGACGACGCGGCGTCGATGCGCACCGCGCCGCCGCCCTGGTTCTTGTCGCCGTCATTCTGGCCGTTGCCGCCGCCGCCCGCTTCGAGCGGACGATAAACGCTTCCGAACGGCATGCCGACGAAGTGATCCCAGAGGCCGCCGCGGCCGATGTGACCGCCGCCCGATGCGTTGGCCGGAGTTCCGGCGCCCGGATACGACTGGATGCGCGGATAGCCGAGGCCGCGGACGTCGACGGTGGCGCCGCAGGCGATGTACAGCCGGTCCGCGGTGATCTGATCGGCGCGGGTGCGGTCGACGGCCTTCTGCACGAGCGTGCCGCCGTTGAGGACGACGAGGTTCTTGTACGTGTGCGCGCCGGTGATCGTGACGTTGCCGCCGGAGCCGATCACGAGCGTCGTGTTGTCGAGCAGCGTGTCGGTCGCCGCGATGGTCGCGACGGTGGTAATGACGCCCGCCGACGGGACGCTCGTGAACGTCGTGGTGAGCGTCGACACGTTGTTGCCGACGCTGGTCGCGGTGACGACGGCGGTGAACGTCGTATCGGCCGCGGTGCCCGACGGAATCGTGTAGTCGTATTCGTAGAGGTTCGAGCCGAGGCTCGTGGCGGCGACCTGAGCGCCTCCGTTGATCGACACCTTGACCGTGCTGACACCGTTCGATCCGCTCGACGGGATCGCGCTGAGCTTCAGCGGCACGGCGTAACCGGCCGGGTACATCGCGTTCGGGCTCGAGCAGATCCACGACATCGTCGCGCCGAGCGGATCGACCAGCGGTTTGACGTTGATGGTGCGGGTGACCGTGGTCGCGTTGCCGTCGTAGTCGGTGGCGGTGATGGTGAGCGGGAACGCCACGTTGTCGACGCCGTCGACGCTCGGGACCGCGAAGTCGGCGTTGTACGTGCCGCTGCTGAGCGGCATCGTCACGGTGGCGCCGTTGAACGTTGCCTTCACGTCCTTCACCGCAACTTCGGCGTCTGTCGCCGTGGCCGAGACGTGGAACGTGGCGCCGGTCGCTTCCTGCACGATCGTGCCGTCGGCCGGCGTGATCGTGCCGAACGCGGGCGGATTCGGATCGTGGAGGATCGTCACCGTCTTTGCCGGCGCGGTGACGGCCGCGCGGCCGGGGAAGCCGTCCGTCGCGGAGAGGTTGAGCGTCACGGTGGTGCCGCTCGCCGTGGTCGCCGGGATGGCGACGGAGAACGACTGCGACAGCGTGTGCGTGACCGGATCGTTCGTCGCCGGCGTGCTGCTGACGCTGCCGGTGCTGCTGGTCAGCGCGAACGACTGCACGGCGATGTCGTCCGTCGCCGCGGCATTCACGGCGATGGAGTGGCCGGCGTACATGGAGTCCGGCGTGACGTTGAAGGTGGTGATGACCGGCGCCGTGTTCGCGACGATGGTGTACGCGAGCTGCGGCGTGTCGAACGTGCGGCCGGAGCGGGTGACGACGCGCGCGGCGAGCGTGGCCGGCCCAGTGCCCGCGGTCGCGGCGACCGGCAGCGAAACCGCGCGCGCGGAGATCGACGCCGGGTTCGTGCCGCTGTTGTCGGCGTTGTAGACGAGCGTCGGGGCAAAGAAGAAGCGGGTGCGCTCGATGGTGTCGCCGCCCGCGGCGGTCGCGTCGTACTTCACGGAGAGCGACGTGTTCTGGATCAGCGAGGCATCGGCCGCCGGCGTGGTCGAGGTGATGGCGATCGCCGGCGTGTCGACCGGCTGCAGCACCTTCGCCGTCGGATCGACGGTCAGCAGCGCGGCATCGACAGCGTCGTCGAAGCGCGCCAGGGCACGCGGCCCGATCACGATCGCGTCGAAGTTGAACGGACCGGCGAGCGGCGTGCCGCGCACCGGATGGATGGACGTCGGGAAACGGTCGTCGTACGCACTGACGGTGAGCGTGCCAAGCGTATCGGCGGGCTTCCGGAGGTAAATCGTTCCGGCGCCGGCCTCGACGCGCACCGTGTTCTCGGTGCCATTGTGATGGCCGCCGTGCGCCAGGAAGAGCGGGATGGTCTTGTCGTAATCGAAACGGTCGCGGACCGTGACAGCGATGCGGCCGCCGCCGCCGCCGCGCGAGACGCCGTCGAGGCCGTCCTCGTCGCCGCCGTTCGCGCTGATGCGGGTGGCGCTCGCGGTGATCAGCGCATGCGCGTCGATCAGCACCGAGCCGCCTGCGCCCGCGCCCCACGGGCCGTTCGCGGCCGACGGCGCGTCCGCGTGAATCGCGCCGGCGACGACGAAGACGCCGAGGCCGTTCGGCGCGCTGCGCAGTGCGATCGCGCCGCCGCCGTTCGTGCCGGCCACGTGCGCCTGATTTGCCGGCGCGCCGGAGCCGCCGGAGCCGAAGTCGGTCGGGTTGGTGATCGAGCCGTACGTCGCGTTCGTATCGGCGAGCGGATCTTCGCCGCCGAGTCCCGCGTGCGACGCGCTCGAGCCGGTCGACGCGCCGATGTCGGTGCGCTCGCCGAGCGTCTGGCCCGAGGAGTTGCTGTTGGTGAAGCTGTTGCCCTCGCGGCTCGACCAGCCGCCGAGGTAACCCTTGCCGGTGTAGTCGATCGACGAGGTGCTGTCGACGAAGAGGTGGTCGGTGATCGTCAGGTCGCCGTGCACGCGGTCGAGGCTCGTGACGGTGCCGCCGTCGAGCACGAGGAGGTTCGTGAGCGCGAGCGGCGTGGCCAGGTAGAGCTTCGTGCCGGCGCCGCGGACCATCACGGTCTTGTTCGCGAACTGGTCCTTGTTGTCGTCGCCGATCGAGAGGTTGCCCGTCTCGACCGATTTATCGACGACGACCGGCGTGATGGTGATCGGGAGGACGACGTCGTGCGACGGCGTGCCGTCGCTGATCGTCGCGGTGACGACGACCGGCGTGTCCTGCAGTTTCAGCGTCGCCGCGGTAGTGAAGTAGATGCTGCCCTGCGTCGGGTTCACCGTGATCGGCGCGGCGAGCGCGGTCGAGTTGAAGGTGACCGAGGTGACGGCGAGGTTGTCGGTGGCCCAGACGCGGAACGTCGTGGTCCACGCGTCGTTCTTCGGCAGCGCGGCGCCGTCGAGCGGCGAGATCCACGCGCCCTTCGGGATGTCACTGTCGTTGACGGCGTCGTAGATGACGTCGAGCGACGAGGCGGCCGCGTTGTCAGCGTAGTCGTAGACGGTGACGCTGATCGTGGAGCGGGTGTCGGCGTTGTGCGGGCCGAAGGTGACGACGTCGGTGAAGGTGACGACGCCGTTCGCATCGGGCGCCGACGGCGTCAGCGTATCGGTCTTCCCGTCATGCACGATCACCGCGCGCTTGACCGCAACCTCGGCGTCCGCGGCCTTCAGCGTGATCGTGAATTTGTCCTTCGTCGGATCGCCGGTGTAGGTGTAGTGCGTTTCGGTTTTCGGCGCGACCGAGACGATCGACGGCGCGTTCGCGTCGGCGGTGATGGTCAGCGTGGAGGCGGCGTGCGTCGTCTGGTGCGTCGCGTCGGTGACGTCGACCGCGATGGCCAGCGTGCCCGCAGTGATGTCGGCCGGGACGTCGTACGCGAACGTGGCCGGCGACCAGGCGGCGGTGAGCGAGGTGCGGCGGAGCTCCGACGACTGCAGCACGCGGTAGTCGCTGCCGTCCTTGTGCTTGCCGGTCAGGGTGAACGAGACGGTGGCGCTGAAGCCGTCGTCGGTGAAGGTGACGGTGGTGACGACGTGATGCCCGGCGTAGAGCGACGACGGCGTGCTGCTGACCGTGACGTTGGCCGGCGGCTGGTCGGCGATGACGTTCCACGTCGTGACCGCGAGGTTCGAGATGTTGCCGGAGACGTCCTTCGCGCTCGCCTTGAGCGTGAAGGTGGTCGTGCCGGCGGGAGCGACGAAGTTCGGATAGTCGAACGGCGGCGCGGTGTAGTGCGCGAGCCGGACGTCGTTCGCGTCATACCAGTCGACGGAGGCGATGTCGACGGAGTTGCGCGTCGTGCCGAAGTCGGTGATGGAGAGCTTCGCGGTGTACGGCAGCGCGGCGACGAGCTGCATCGCCGGGTCGGGCGCGATGATGGCGAGGACCGGCGGCGTCTTGTCGAACGAGACGTAGTTGAAGACCGCGGGGGTGGTCTGCGATTGCGGGTTGGCACCCGATGAGACGGCGCCGCTGACGGTCAGCTTGTAGAGCGTCGACTCGAGGACCTTCACGCCGACCGGTGCCGCATTGACGTACTTCGTGTCGGATGGATCGACGTAGTACGACAGCGGGACATCGGCAACATGTTGACGATTCGCGTCGAGCTGCTCGAGCCGCACGACGCCGCTGCCGCCGCTCCGGAACGACGCCGCATCAATGCTCTTGTTGTACCGGATGCGGAACGTCACATCCTCGGGGATCGGCGTGTTGGTGTCGGGAGTGATCTGCACGACCGCCGGCTCGGTGTAGTCGACGGTGGTGAAGCTCGAGCCGACCGCGTTCTTCATCGCGTTGCCGTGCGCGTCGGTGATCCCCTGCGGGATGACGAAGCGGTAGATGGTGTTGCTCTTCAGCGGGAAGCCGGACGGCGGCTGCACCGGCACGACCTGCACGATGTAGGTGCCGTTCGCGCCGATGGAGGAGACGACGCTGGCGTTGACGCGCGAGCCGTCGTCGGTGGCGATGAGCTGGAACCAGTCGGTGTTGAGGAACTGCGACGGGACCTGCTCGCTGAAGACGACGGTGACGGGCGAGTTCGGCGCGACGTCGTTCGCGTTGTTGAGCGGATCGATCGACAGCACGCGCGGCGGCGTGGCGTCGAGCTTGACCGGGTTGAGCTCGACGACGCCGGTCGTGGTGTTGGCCAGGCCGCGGGCCTGCGTAGCGCCGATCGTGATGTCGTCCGGCCCGAGGTAGTAGAGCGTGATGGTCGTCCCGCCGAGCGGGATCGCTTCGAATTGATAACGGCCGTCGCTGCCGGTGCGGGTCTCGAGATGGAGGCTGCCGCCGATGATGCCGGAGCCGCGCGCATCGATGACGACGCGCGTGCCGACGGACGGCTGGCCGGCGCCTTCTTCCGCCTCGACGAAGCCGGCGATGCCGGCATACGAACCGAGGGTCAGCGGCAGCGAGACCGGCACGGAGTGGCTGGTGAGCTGCGCGCCGGCGGATGCGGCGAGCTGTCCCTTCGAGGCGCTGATGTTGATCCAGCCGAGGGCGAAGCCGGAGGTCAGCGGCACGGTGCCGTCGGTCGCGCTGTAGTAGACGACCGTCTTGTTCGGACCGCTGATGGTGACGCGCGCGTCGGAGACCGGCGCGCCGTTGATGTCTTTGATGGTTGCGGTGGCGCTGCCGGAGGTCGGGAAGACGAGTCCCACCGTGCCGTCGAGCGCACCGTTGAAGTTGCCGTAGACCTTGCCGGTCTCGCGCTGCTCGCCGCCGATCTCACGCGCGTACACCTGGTACGTGGTGCCGGCGAACATCTTCGGGAACGAGAGCGCCACGCCGTCGATCTGCTGCAGCTGGCGCGAGTAGTTGACCTGCGTGACGAAGACGTCGGCCGCCGGCGCGGGATCGCCGAAACCGCCGGTGTCGTTCGGCAGGTAGACGCGGACGTGCAGCGTGGCCGTGCGCTCCAGCGTGATCGGATCGTTGATGACCTGGTTCGGATCGCTGGCCAGCATGGTCAGCCCGTAGCGGTAGCCGCGGCGGCCGCTGTCGGTGTCGTACGCCTCGAGCGAATACGGACCTTCCGGAATGCCGATGAAGGTGAACTCGCCGAGCGCGCCGGTGGAGGTGCGGGTCTGCCAGCCGCCGGACGTGAGCGTGACCGGCTGACCCTTGACCGGCAGGTTGCCGTTGTCGGGATCGACCACGGTGCCTCGGACGGTGCCGCGGAACTGCAGCACGATCTTGACGTCGACCAGCTGCCCGAGCGCGACGCCGAAATTGCCGCTGCTGCCGCCGCGGCCGAGCGCCTTCGAATACGCAAAGACGCGATACGTGCCGGAGATCGGGACGTCGTTGAAGTAGGTGACGCCCTGCGCGTCGGTGCTGCCGAAGTCGTAGCCGACCCCGTTGCGCGTGAGGCTCACTTCCGCGTTCTCCACCGGATCGAAGGTGTCGGGATTGATGATCTTGACGCTGATCGAGCCGGTGCCGCCGCCGACGCTGCTGAGCGTCATCACGATGTCGCGCTGCGTGACGTCGCTTTCCTTGTCGGTCGACGCCTGGTAGTCGGCGCGCATCTCCTGCACGATCGGCGAGCGCGCGGTGATGCGGAACGGTCCGGTGAAGATGTTGCCGACGAGGAAGTGGCCGTTGTCGCCCGCCTGCAGCGGAGCGCCGGCGTTGCCGAACTCGCGATACGGCCAGGCCAGCTCGCGCACCCAGTACTGTGCACGCGCAACCGGGTTGCCCGATGAGTCGACAATGCGCCCTTCGATCGTCGTCTGCTCGCGCATGAAGACGACGAGGTTGCGCACGGGACCGCCGCCCGCGGGCGTCGAGCCGTCGACGTAGCCCTCGCGGTAGATGCCGTCCTGGTTCACTTCCGCGACGATGCGGAAGCCCTGGCCTTTCGACAGCGCGTCGAAGAGGAACGTGCCGTCGGCCTTCGTCGCGGTGTCGCGGCGCGTGTTGCTGCCGTAGAAGTGGACGGTGGCGCCGGCGACCGGCGTCTGGCCGTCCGCGAGGACGACGCGTCCGCTCGCGCTGGCCAGCGAATCGAGCGTCAGCGTGATCGGCTTCACGTCGCCGTCGTACGAGAGGTACGTGCTGCCGGAGGCGTAGCCGACGCCGAGGTCGACGGTCTCGATGCCGAGCGTCTGCCCCGCCGGGATGTTCTGGAAGGTGACGACGTCGTTCGCGTCCGGCTGCACGACGCGGTCGACGGTGATGAGGTCCTGCTCGATGTCGCTCCAGGCGCGATAGGAGACGGCCATCGGACCGTGCACGGACGAGTAGCAGTCGGTACAGTCGGCGCCGTGGATGCGGATGTGTCCGAGGACGGTGCCCTGTCCCGGAAGGTGCAGCTCGGTCACGCCGATCTGGCCGTTGAAGTCGACGCGGACGAAACCCTTCGCGAACTGCTCGCCGTACGGTCCGCCGGACGACGTCGGGACGGCCCACACCTCGAGCTGCTGCGGGACGGAGCGGTTCGGGAGCTCGTAGATGCCGGAGCCGGAAGGCGTTTCGACGAACTCGATCGGCGGGAAGTTCGGCGAGATGACGTGATAGCCGCTGACCGGCTCGCCCTTCGGACCGTAGACGCGGACGCGCATCGTCGCCGAGCCCTGCACGACGTTGCTCTGCAGCGTGACGCTGACGCGGTTTTCCTGGCCGGCGACGAGGTTCGGCAGCTTGAACCAGCCGCGCCGTCCGCTGGCCGGATCGAAGACCTCGAGGTACTTCACGCCGCCGTACGACGTCGGGACGCCGGTGAAGGTGTAGGCGCCGTTCGCGTCGGTGGTGACGGAGCCGAGGCCGTTGATCGCGACGAGGCCGTTCGCCACCGGCGTGTTGCGGCTGGTGATGCCGGGGGCCGTCGGATCGTCCTTGTCGATGAGGCCCGTGATGGTGACGCTCTGCGCTTCGCTGGCCGGCGTCGGCACATTGAGCAGGAGCGCCTGGTCGATCGTGGTGTCGGGCTTGAGATCGAGTTCGACGCCGACGCTCTCACGCGTGATGTCGAACTGCGCCGCAAGGATGGAGATCTGTCCTGCCGGAACGTCGGTAAACGTGAATTGCCCCGATGCGTCCGTATAGCCGTCCGTCAGTCCGTAACCGCGCGTGTAGACGCCGACGTGCGCGCCGGCGACGAGCGCCTTCGACGGATCGCTGATGTCGGAGCGGCGGACGGTGACGCGCACCGTCCCCTTGCCGGGGTTGTCCTTCAGCTGGATGACGAGGTCCTGCGTCAGGACTTCGCCCGGCGTCCGGATCTGGTTCGCCGCGTAGGTGACGCGGCCGCTCGGATCGGTGACGAGGAAGGTGAGCGGCCCGACCGGCAGGTCGCCGACGGAGTAGTGCCCGCTCGCGTCGGTCGTGCCGCGCCGGAACTCGTTGAACATCGTGCTGGTGACGATGACGGACGTGTCGGCGAGCGGCCGGCCGTCGCTGAACGTGACGGTGCCCTGCGCCGTGCCGCGTCCGAGGAAGACGAGGTTGACGGTCTGCACGTCGCCGACGACGCGGACGGTGCCTTTGAGCTCCGTGTATTTTTCCCTGGCCGTCGCGGCGAGCGTGTAGTTCCCCTGGATGCCGAGGTCGATGTCGCGCGGCACGAACTCGAAGAGGAACTCGCCCTTGTCGTTGGTGGTGTCGTACTGCGGCGTGCCGGCGGTGAGCTGCACCGGGACGTCGGTCAGGATCGAGTTGTCGGCCCACAGCACGCGGCCGTAGACCGCGCCGCCGGCGCGGGTGTTGTCGATGCGCGGCACGACGCTCGCGCCGGTGAGCGCGGAGTTGTCGAGCGCGTCGTGCACTCCCGATAAACCGATCGAGTAGGTCGCGTTGACCGACAGCGCCTTGTCGAAGCTGATGGTGATGATCCGGCCGTCGTCCTGCAGCGCGGCGCCCGGGATGAAGATCTTCTGGTTCGCGCGGTCGTTCTTGCGCGTGATGGTGTAGTTGACCTTCGCCACGCTCGTGGTCAGCGAGAAGACGTCCTCGAGATGATCGAGCGACTTCACCGGGCGGTTGAGCAGCAGCGTGACGACGTGGCCGGCGTCGTCGAGATGGAGGTCCTGCGCGGCGGCGACGATCGCGAGCTGCGGCGCCGCGACGTCGTGCGCGTTGCCGATGCTGCGCGAGCCGCGGTCGACGACGATGTCCGTCGGTCCGCTGACGGTCACGGTCGCGCGGAGGAAGTGGCCGTCCGTCGCATCGGGGTAGATCAGCTCGAGCGTGCAGGCCGACTTCACGTGCAGCGTGACGCTCTCTCTCCAGCGGCCGATCATCGCCAGCGCGCCGTGCTCGCTGCCGAGATCGAGCTTCGTCAGCTCCGCGTACGGGAGCGTGCGCACCCAGCCGCTTTCGGCTTCCGCCGGCACCTGCAGCGCGCCGCTGGTGCTGGTGATGGAGAGGTCGCCGGCGTTGAGCGAGGCGCCGTGTGCGAGCGCAAACAAGTACGGCGAGCGATGCGCGGTCGCGGCGGCAAAGTCGTCGGCCAATTGCGCGTGCGAGGTCTCGCCGGTGCTGCGCAACTGCGTCGCCATCGCGGCGGCGGCGGTCCGCCCGCTCTCTTCTTCGCGGCGCAGCTCGTCCCACTCCGCGAGCTCGGGAGTGACGGCCAGCTTGTCGACCCGTTCGACGTTGTCGAGCAGGTCGAGCGCGAGGTTGAACAGCGGCGCGCGGTTCTCCGCCGGATCGGACTGCGCGAGGTTCTTGCGCGCGATGAAGATCCGCTGGCCGGCGCGGGCGATGTCGCCGCCGCGCTGGAAGACGTCGTTGCGGATGACGCGCGGGAACTTCGCGGTGGTCTTGTTCAGCGGCGCGGTGGCCAGGCTGTAGCCGAGACCGAGGAGGCCCATGTTCGCGTCGATGAAGGCGGGATCGAGGAACTGCGCGTAGTACGGCAGGACGAGCGTCGCGGGCGAGAGCGGGATGCCCGAGGCCGAGACGCCCATCGACAGCGAGACGCCGGCGCCGTGATTGCCGTCGACGGGCTGTGCGGCCGCGGCGTAGATGTGTCCCGTCAGGCTCGACTTCAGCTTGAACGGCACGCTCCACGTCGATCCCGGCGCGATGTCGCTCTCCGGAATCGCCGCACCGGCATCGGCGCGGCAGACGAAGTTCGAATACGTCGGACACGGGAAGATGCCGTCGAGCGACAGCTGCACGTGCTGCGTGTTGTCGGAGAGGTTGGTGACGAACGCGTAGGCGGTGTAGGTCTCGCCGTTGCGCACGGTGTCGGGATGGGAGAAGTTGACCTGGAAGCGCGGATCGCTGACGACGATCGACGACGAGACGTGGCCGTGCAGCGCGACGTCCGCCTGTCCCGGCGCCTTGTACGTCGCGCGGATGTTGATGTCGACGGTGTGCGTCCCCGCCTTCAGCGCCTCGAGGCTCCAGTCGGCCGAGCCTTGCGCGCCGGCCATGAGGAACGTCGAGCCGTCGCCGGCGTAGACCGGCACCGGCTGCCCGAACGAGACGGCGGGCGTGGTCTGCGCGACGCGCAGCGCGAGCGGTGCATCGAGCGTGGCGGTGATCGAATCGAGCCTGATCTCGCTCCCCACGGGGGCGGAGTTCGACACCTGCAGCGCGACGGCGAAGAACTGGTGCAGCACGCCGAAGCCGGCGGGGATGACGATGGCGGCCGGGATCTGCGGCTTGCGCTTGACCGGATCGACGTTCGGCCCGCCGGGCGCCGGTGGCAGCGGATCGCCGCTGAGGTCATCGCCGAGGATGATGGGAATGGTCTGCGGCGGCTGGAAGCGCGGCGGCTTCTGCACGGCCGGGAGCTGCGGCAGCGGATATTCGTTCGGCTTCGGCGCGACCACGGCTTCGTGCGTCCGCTTGTCGACGATCACCTGGTACGGGATCTCGACCGGGACGCCGTCCTTCACCGCGAAGACGAAGGTGTATTCGAAGACGTCGTAGTTGCGCGCGTCGACGGTGATGCCGCGCGCGCGCAGCTCGTCGGCGGACAGCTGGCGCACGGTGACGCTGGTGGTCAGCGTGTCGGTGACGGTGACGGTGGTGTACGACGGCAAGGCCTGCTGCAGGAACTCGCCGGTCGAACCGACGAGCCGGATGTTGCTCAGCGTGTAGATGCCCTTCTCGTGCAGCGCCGGCAGCGCGAACGGCCAGCCGGGCTTCGTCGAGACCTCGATCGGCGCGGCGATGCCGGGGCCGGTCAGCTCCGCCATCGCGGTCATGCCGGGAGCCGGCGGCGCGTCGGCGTTGGTCTTTCCGCCGAAGATGGTCTGCACGTTCGCCGGGATGTCGACGCCGGTGGCGATGAGGTGCGAGGTGTCGACCTCCAGCGAGACGCCGACGATGTCGAAGTGACCGCTGGCCACCTCGCCGCCGAAAACGGATGTAGCGGCGAAGAGCGCCGCGAAGAGAAGAGCAATCGTGCGGCGCCGCATCAGTGAGTCGCCGCCGGGTGATCGAGTGCCTGCAGCTCACGCGCGGCACGGACGAGTTTCGAATCGACGCGCGTGGTGCCGGGCGCGATGACCAGCGCGTCGGGCGGCACGCTCTCATCGCCCGTCCGGACGACGGTGCTGTGCAGCGTCAGGGTGAGGTCGCCCGCGGCGACGGTGATGAGGGTCTCGGAAGGAAGTCCGTAAACGCCGTTGCTCTCCGCCGAGCGGAGAATGGCGTCGTTCTCGTCGCTGTGCGGATTCGGGTACGCGGCGCCGATGAGGACTTCGACGGCGTCGCGCGAAAGCGTCACGCGGCGATCGATGCCGATTTCGACGCGGCGCTTGCCAGCCGTAGAAGAATCAAGGAATTCGAAGCGGTCGAGCGTGCCGCGCAGGCCGAGCGGGGTGCTCTTCCACGCCGGTGCGCTCTGCACGGAGCGGACGTTCGAGCGGCGCGCGGCGGCGATGTCGTCGAAGCGCGTGACGCTCCATGTCGCTTTGGCGTGATCGATCTCGGTGAGCTGTTTTGTCTCGAAGTCGGTGATGACGACTTTCGATCCGCTGACCGTAACGATGCGATTGCCCGCGCAATATTCGTCGAGCGTCGCCGACGTCTGTGCGATCGGATCTTCGACCAGCCGCACGATGTGCAGCGGACGCGGAAACAGCGGAGCTGCCGCATGGACCGATAGGGCCACCGACAGAGACAGGACGAGCCAGACGCCTGCGCGCGTAGTCATAAAACCTCGGTTGTCAGAAGAATCGGACCTGGGACGAAATCCCTCTCGCCGTTACTAGACGCAGGACTTGGACGCGTATTTGTTTCTCAGGAAAAACGCGCGGAATGGGGCCCTGGATCAGACGGGTACAAGCGGGAGCCGCGCATTATACGGGCGCTTCCCGAAGCCCGTCCATCCTGAAATCATGGAAAGTGGACTTCAATCAAGCCTTAGCTCGTGCCCTGCTTCCCATCCATAACAACAGCGCTCCCGCCGCGCACACAATCGGGCACACCAGTAGCGCAATTCGCAAATTGCTCTTGTCGCTGATCTTTCCAATCAACGGCGAACCGGCGCCATACGCAAGGATGTTCACCAGCGAAAAGAAAATCCCGATTGCCAGTCCTCGCAATTTCGGACCGGCAATTTCAGTGACGTCCGCGGTGGCCGGCCCGACCCACAGAATCGCGAGCGCATAAAGAAGAATGTTGACGGAGACGAGCACCGTCACGTTCGTTGCGTAAAGGAATGCGAGCCACAGTGGAACCGACACGATTGCAACCAAGGCCATGAATGCCATCCGGCCGCCCGGTAAGTAACGGGAGACACGATCGGACAGATAACCACCCAGCACCATGGCCGGGACTCCGATGACCGCCGAGATCACGAACGCCGCGGTGCCGATGGTCATCAGAGAAAAGTGATGCACGCGCACATAGAACGTGGTCGCCCAGATGCCGAGGTTGTTCGATGCAAGGCCGATGAGCGCGTAGCCGAGACATAGATAAAGGTAGGCGGGCGTCTTCAGCAGCAGGCGCCAGTCGCCGCTCGATTGGGCCGCCGCCGCTTCGCTCGCGCCGCGCGGCTGCTCGCGCAGCATGAAGACGAGCAGCGCGAGGCCGAGTCCCGGAAAACCGAGAAGGTAGAACGCCCAGCGCCAGCCTTGCGTCTGCGCGATCAAGCCGCCGAGGAAGAAGGCCAGGCCGCCGCCGACGGCGATGCCGGACGCGTAGACCGATTGCGCCGTGGCGCGCATGCGGGCGGGGAAGTAATCGCTCAGCAACGAGAGCGCGGCGGGACCGAGCGTCGCCTCGCCGACGCCGACCATCAAGCGGCAGAGAAACAACGGCCAGAAGCCATGCGCGAAGCCGGTCAGTCCCGAAAACAGGCTCCAGATCGCGAGCCCCGCCGCGATCATCCGCGTCCGCGAGCTGCGGTCCGCGATCCTCCCGAACGGCACGCCGAGCAGCGTGTAGAAGATGACGAAGGAGGTCGTGCCGAGCAGCGCCAGTTGCAGATCGGAGAGCGCCAGCTCTTTCTTGATCGGCGTGAAGAGGACGTAGATCAGCGTCCGGTCGAGAAAGTTGAGGAGGTAGACGGCGGTGAGGACGGCGAGCGCATACCAGGAGTAGGCGGGAACGCGCTCCTTGACCTCGGGCACGGCGGACGTGACGGGCTCGGCGATGGTGGACATGGGCGGAGACGATAGCAGGTTGCAGATAGCAGATAGCAGGAGAACCGGAGCTCGTCCTCCTGCTATCTGCTATCTGTTACCTGCTATCTTCGCAAAGCATGAACGCACGCCGTCTCCTCCTCGCCGTCGCGCTCTTCACCACCACCACCCTCACCGCCCAGGTCGACCCGTCCCGCTTCGCGGAAATGCGATGGCGGATGATCGGGCCGTTCCGCGGCGGGCGCACCGTCGGCGCCGTCGGCGTCCCGCAGCAGCCGGGCGTCTTCTACATCGGCGTCAACAACGGCGGCGTCTGGAAGACCAACGATTACGGGCGCGTCTGGACGCCGATTTTCGATGACCAGCCATCCGGCTCGATCGGCGCGGTCGCCGTCGCTCCCTCGGATCCCAACATCGTTTACGTCGGCTCCGGCGAAGGCCTCCAGCGCCCCGACCTCTCCACCGGCGACGGCATCTACAAGTCGACCGATGCCGGCAAAACCTGGACGCACCTCGGCCTCCGCGACGGCCAGCAGATCCCGATGATCGCCGTCGATCCGCACGATCCCAACCGCCTCTTCGTCGCCGTCCTCGGCCATCCGTACGGCCCGAATCCGGAACGCGGGATCTACCGCTCGACGGATGGAGGGACGTCCTTCGAGAAGGTGTTGTCGCAGGACGAAGCGGGCGGCATCGACGTGGTCATCGATCCGTCGAACCCGCAGACCGTCTACGCCGCGCTGTGGGAAGCGCGGCAGGGTCCGTGGGAGAACGCATACCTCGTCGGCCCGAACAACGGCGTCTTCAAATCGACGGACGGCGGCACGACGTGGCATCAGCTGACGAAGGGACTGCCGTCCGGTGAGCCGCTCGGCCGCGTCGGCCTCGAGGTCTCACGCGCGAATCCGCAGCGGCTCTACGCGGTCGCCGGCACGGACGAGAAATCGGGCGGCATCTATCGCTCCGACGACGGCGGCGAGTCGTGGCAGCGCATCAACGCCGACGAGCATCTCTGGGGCCGCGCGGGCGACTTCGACGAGATCCGCAGCGATCCGAAAAATGCGGACGTCGTTTACGTGGCGAACGTCGTGACGTGGAAGTCGGTCGATGGAGGCAAGACGTTCAACGCCTTCCGCGGCGCGCCCGGCGGCGATGACTATCACCGCGTCTGGATCGATCCGAACGACTCGAAGGTGATCCTCATCGGCTCGGATCAGGGAGCGATCGTCACGGTCAACGGCGGGATGACGTGGAGCTCCTGGTACAACCAGCCGACCGCGCAGTTCTACCACGTCAACACCGACAACGCGTTCCCCTATCGCGTCTGCGGCGGCCAGCAGGAAAGCGGCTCGGCGTGCGTGGAGAGCCGCAGCGACGACGGCCGCATCACGTTCCACGACTGGCATCCGGTGGCGGCGGAAGAATATGGATACGCCGTCCCCGATCCGCTCGATCCGAACATCGTCTACGGCGGCAAGCTCTCGCGCTACGACCGCCGCACGAAACAGGCGCAGGACGTGACGCCGAAGCCGCTGCGCAGCTCTACCTATCGGATGATCCGCACGCAGCCGGTGGTCTTCTCGCCGGTCGATCCGCACATCCTCTACTTCGCCGCGAACACGATGTGGAAAACGTCGAACGGCGGCCGCAGCTGGACGCAGATCAGTCCCGACCTGACACGCAAAACTTGGGAGCCGCCGGCGAACGTCGGCAAGTACATCGGCACGCCGGAAGCGAAACCAAAGCAGCGCGGCGTGATCTACGCGCTCGCGCCGTCGCCGCTCGACATCAACCGCATCTGGGCCGGCACCGACGATGGCCTCATTCACATGACCATCGACGGCGGCAAGACGTGGAAGAACGTGACGCCGCAGCAGCTCGGCCCGTGGGCCAAGGTCTCGATCATGGAGGCCTCGCACTTCGACGCGAAGACCGCGTACGCCGCGATCAATACGTTCCGCCTCGACGACCTCCGCCCGCACATCCTCCGCACGCGCGACGGCGGCAGGTCGTGGAGCGAGATTACGAACGGCATCGCCGGCGGCGCGACGATCAACGTCGTGCGCGAAGATCCGAAGACGAAGGGCCTCCTCTTCGCCGGCAGCGAGAACCAGGTGTGGGTCTCGTTCGATGACGGCGAGCATTGGCAGTCGCTGCGCCTCAACATGCCGGCGTCGTCGATCCGCGACCTGGTGCTGAAGGACGATGACGTGGTCGTCGGCACGCACGGCCGCGGCTTCTGGATCCTCGACGACATCCAGCCGCTGCGCGATCGAACCGCAATGTTGATCAAGCCGCAGCGCGCCATCCGCTTCCGCTGGTCGAAGTGGCCCGACACGCCGCTCCCGCCCGACGAGCCGGCGGGACAGAACCCGCCGGACGGCGCGATCATCGATTACGTTCTCCCGTCGAATGCGAACGGCGTGACGCTCGACATCGTCGACGCGAACGGCAAATCGATCCGCCACTTCTCGAGCAGCGATCCGAACGAAGTCCCTAAAGACAGCGGCAACGTGCCGTGGTACTGGATCCGCCCCTCGCGCGCGCTGGCCGCGACCGCGGGCATGCACCGCTTCGTCTGGGACCTGCACTACGCGCCGATCCCGCAGATCAAGCCGAGCTACCCGATCTCCGCCGTGCCGTTCGATACCGCGCCGAATTACACCTCGCCGTGGGTCATGCCCGGTACGTACACGGTGAAGCTGACGGTGAACGGCACGTCGTACACGCAGCCGCTCACCGTGCGCATGGACCCGCGCGTGAAGACGACGCACGAGGATCTGGCGAAGCAGCTCGATGCTTCGACGCGCGTCTACGGCTGGATGCGCAAGCTCGCCGTCGCGCTCGAAGAGCTGCGCGGCGTCCGCGCCACGCTGCAGGCCGACGACAAGTTCGGCAAAGACCTCTCCGAGCTGGAAGGCGACGAGGACTCCGACCAGCCGACGCTCTCGAAGGTGCAGTCGGATGTACGCGCCATGTTCGACACCCTGCAGTCGGTCGACGCCGCGCCGACCGCGCAGGCGCTCGCCGCGCTCGCCGATCTGGAGCCGCAGGTGAAGGACGTGCTCGCGCGGTGGGAGACGCTGCGCAAGCGGCGCGCTTCGCTGAAATCGCGCTACGAGATCTTCGCCATCCGCTACGGAACCATCCCCGGCTTTCCCGTCGCGTCGCTGGTGAAGGGCGCCGACAAATCGCGCAAGCTCGACATCGCGATGCTCGTCTGGCTGATTCGCGGCGACGGCCGCAACGTGCTGGTCGACACCGGCTTCTATCACCCGCAGTTCTTCAAGGATTGGAAGGTGAACGACTTCGTCCGGCCTGACGAAGCGGTGGCGCGCGCCGGCGTCCGCGCGGGCGAGATCACCGACGTGATCATCACGCACGCGCACTGGGACCACGCCGACGGCGCCGATCTCTTCCCCAAGGCACAGCTCTGGATTCAGAAAGCGGAGTTCGACTACTACACCGCGTCGAAGCATCCCGGCATGGATGAAGGAGACATGGAGTTCCTCCGCCGCGCAAATGCGGAGGGACGCCTGCACCTCGTCGACGGCGATCAGGAGATCCTGCCGGACATCAGCGTCTACACCGGCGGCCGCCACACCTACGCCTCCCAATACGTTCGCGCCGGCGACGTGATCCTGGCCTCGGACAACGTCTACCTCTACGAGAATTTGACAAAGCACGTGCCGATCGCGCAGACGCTCGACGCGACGTCGAACCTCGCCGCGCAGGACCGGATGAAAACGCTCGCGCGGATCATCGTGCCGGGACATGACCCCGAGGAGCTGAATCGGTTTCCCAAGGTCGCGGATGGGGTGGTGAGGATCGAGTAGCATTTCTACATGAACGGAAAGAAACCGTGGATCGCCGAGCCCACTCCTTCCGAATGGTTCATCCAGCACGGCTCCGGCTCGTACGAGATGAACTACGCGAACGTCGCCGACATCGGCAACGATGATCCCGTCCCGAACGACCGCTTCTACGTCCACAACCGCGCGATGCCGCCGGCCATCGACGCCGCGATCTGGAACCTGAACGTCCACGGCAGCGCCGTCGGCAACCCGCGCCGTTACACCCTCGGCGATCTCGGCCGCTTCCCCAAAGTGACGCGGCGTTACGTCCTCGACTGCGGCGCGAACGGCCGCTCGTTCTTCCCGAAATACCCGCCCGCGAGCGAGGCGCAGGGCTGGCTGCCGGTCGGCTTCACCGACTGGCGCTGGGGCGCGATGGGGGCCGCGGAGTGGGGCGGCGTCCTCCTCGACGACCTCATCGAAGACGCCGCGATCGACACGAACGGCACGTTCACCAGCCTCCGCGGCGCCGATCACGTGCTGCAGGGCGACGGCTCGACACAGCAGTACAGCCACGTCTTCCAGACCGCCGACCTCTTCGAAAAAGGGATCGTCCTCGCGTACGAGATGAACGGCGCGCCGCTGCCGCGCGATCACGGCGCACCGCTGCGCGCGCTCGTGCCGGGACAGGGCGGCAACGTCAGTGTGAAGTGGCTGGTCGATATCTACGCATCGAAGAGTCCGATCGAGTGGACGCCGCTGCAGTACAACCAGATGCTCGCCGGCCCCGCGTACGATCCGCCGCAGGCGCCGCCGCCGATGCTGCCGAAGAGCGCGTTCGAGCTTGGGTGGGACGGCACGATCACGCTCAAGCCGGGGATGAAATCGGCGACGCTCACCGGCCGCGCGTGGAACTCGAATTCGACGATCGCTCACGTCGACGTCCGCATCGAGCAGCTGCAGCCCGACGGCTCGTGGACGTGCGTCGTCGACTGGACGAAAGCGACGTTGCTGTCGCCGCCGGAGCCGCACTGGTGGACGCGCTTCTCGTTCGACTGGACGACGATCACGCCCGGCGCGTTCCGCCTCTACTCACGCGCCACCGACGTCGACGGCAACACGCAGCCGGCGCCCGATCAATTCGTCTGGAACCAGCACGGCCTGCACTACAACGCGCACGCGCCGCATCCGATCACGGTGATGCCGTTGCAGAACATGCCGTGACGACCGGATTTCTCGACCGCACCACGCGCGCCGGCGCGACGACGTACCGCTACGTCGTCTACGTTCCGTTCGACTGGATGCCGGAGCGCGCCTGGCCGGTCATCCTTTTTCTGCATGGCATCGGCGAGCGCGGCACCGACGGCCTGCGCCAGTCGGAAGTCGGACTCGGCCGCGCGATCCGGCTGACCGCCGAGCGCGTCCCCGCCATCGTCGTCTTCCCGCAATTGCAGCCGGAACAGCGCTGGCTCGGCGAGCCGGCGGACGCAGCGATGCAGGCCCTCGACGAAGCGATCGCGGAGTTCAACGGCGATCCGCAGCGCCTCTACCTCACCGGCCTCTCCCTCGGCGGCTTCGGCGTCTGGCACCTCGCGCAGCTGCATCCGCAGCGCTTCGCCGCGCTCGTCCCGGTCTGCGGCGGCATCGCGCCAACGCTGACGGCCCCCGCGGTCGCGCGCGTGGTGCGGCACATCCCCACCTGGATCTTCCACGGCGCCGACGACGACATCATCCCGGTCGCCGAATCGCGCAACATGCACAACGCGATGCCCGGCGCCCGCTACACGGAGTACCCCGCCTGCGGCCACGATTCGTGGACGCGCGCGTATGCGGAGCCGGAGCTGTGGACGTGGCTCTTCGCGCAGCGGCGTCAGCGAAACTGAACCGCGTTCGTGTTCCCGCCGCTCAGCACCACCGCCACCCGCTCTCTTGCCGCCGGCATGTAGGTTCGCGCCAGCAGCGCCGCGAACGCCGCCGCGCCGCCCGGCTCGACCACCACGCGCGCGGCGGACCACAAGATCTCCTGCGAACGCCGGATCTCTTCGTCGGTCACTAGCAGCACGCGATCCACATGCTCTTGCAGGATGGGGAAGACGCGCGCGCCGATGCGCCGCGGCGCGAGTGAATCGTTGGCGATGCTCCCCGTCTCCGCGTCAACCGGCTTGCCCGCTTCGAGGGCTTTCGTCAAGGTCGGCGCATGCTCCGGCTCGACGCCGATCACCTTCACGTTCGTCCCGGCGAACCACGATGCGATGCCGGCCAGCAGTCCGCCACCGCCCGCCGCCGCGATCACTGTGGTGATCTCCGGCACCTGCTTCTGCAGCTCGAGCGCGACCGTCGCCTGGCCGCGCATCGTGTAGTCGTCATCGAACGCATGCACGGCGAGCGCGCCGGTCTCGTCGCGATACTTCTCGCTCTCCGCCAGCGCGATGCCGTAATGCTCGCCGATGATGACGAGATCGCCGCCGTACTCGCGGATGCGCGCGACCTTCGCCGCGCTCGACACCTCCGGCACGAAGATCTTCGCCGCGACGCCGAGGCGTTTCGCCGCGAGTGCGACGGCGGCGCCGTGGTTGCCGCCCGAAGCGGCGACGACGCCCGCCGTCGGAATCTCGCGCGAGAGGAGGTTCGTGAACGCGCCGCGCGTTTTGAACGAGCCGGCGTGCTGCAGTTGCTCGAGCTTCAGCACGAGCGGAAACGGGTCGAGCCCGAAGTCGGCGCCGCTGAGGCGGAGGATCGGCGTCTCGCGGATGTAGGGAGCGATGCGGGCGTGGGCGGTTTCGATGGAGGATTTTTCGATCATGGAATCAGCAACACCTTCCCCGTCGTCCTCCGCCCCTCCAAATCGCGATGCGCCTGCTGCGCGTTGGCGAGCGGGTACTTGTGCGAGATGCGCAGCTTCAATTTGCCGCTCGCGATCCACGACAGCACGTCGTTCGCGCGATGCGACAGTTCCTCGCGCGTGGCGATGTAATGAGCGAGCGTCGGCCGCGTCAGAAACAGCGACCCTTTGCGCGAGAGGGTGATCGGATCGAACGGCGGCACCGCGCCGCTCGCGCCGCCGAACAGCACGAGGTAGCCGCGCGGGCGGAGCACCTCGAGGTCTTTGTCGAACGTGCTCCTGCCGACGCCGTCGTACACCACGTGCACGCCTTTCCCCTCGGTCAGCCGCTTCGTCTCCGCCTCGAAGTCGTGCGTCGAATAGAGGATCACCTCGTCCGCGCCCGCCTCGCGCGCGAGCTGCGCTTTTTCCTCCGAGCCGGCGGTGCCGATCACGCGCGCGCCGAGCTGCTTCGCCATCTGCACGAGGAGCAGCCCGACGCCGCCCGCGGCCGCGTGGATCAGCGCCGTCTCGCCCGCGCGCAGCGGATACGTGTCGTGGCAGAGATAGTGCGCCGTCATCCCCTGCAGCATCGCCGCGGCCGCGCTCTCGAAATCGAGCGAGTCGGGGATGACGACCAGCCGCGACGCGTCGACGACCGCGAACTCCGCGTAGCTCCCCTGCAACCCGGTGTACGCGACGCGATCGCCCGGCTGCACGCTGGTGACGCCGCCGCCGACCGCTTTGACGACGCCCGCCGCCTCCTGCCCCACCGTGAACGGCAGCTGCGACGGATAGCGCCCTTCGCGAAAGTAGACGTCGATGAAGTTCACGCCGATCGCCTTGATCTCGACCAGTGCCTCGCCCGCCTTCGGCTCCGGCATCGGCACCTCGAGATATTCGAGCGCCTCGGGGCCGCCGGTCTTGCGGACCTGAATCGCCTTCATCGCGCCACCGCCACGACATCCATCTCGATGTCGACGTCGAGCGGCAGCCGCGAGACCTCGATCGTCGTGCGGGCCGGGAAGTCGGCGGAGAAGAAGCGCGCGTAGACCGCGTTCATCGCCGCGAAGTTGTTCATGTCACGGAGGTACACGCCGGTGCGTACGACGTCGTCGAGCCCGCCCCCGGCTGCATTCAGGATCGCCTTGATGTTGAGAAGGATGCGCTCCGCCTGCGCGGAGACGTCGCCTTCGATCATCTTGTTCGTGGCCGGATCGATGGCCACCTGGCCGGAGACGAAGACGAAGCCGTTGGCCTTCACGGCCTGGGAAAACGGACCGATGGATGCGGGCGCGTTGGGAGTCGAAACAATGTTCTTCATGGACGCGTATGTTGACATGGAATTAGGGAAATGGCAAAGTGCCAAATATGCTAACTGTCGATATGGCCAAGGCGCTGGCCAATGAGAAGCGGCTCCAGATCCTGGCCTGGCTCAAGGACCCCGCGGCGCACTTTCCACCCCAGGTAGACGGCGACCTGGTCAGGGATGGTGTCTGCGGCGTCCTCATCGCCAGCAAGCTCGGCGTCAGTCAACCGACGGTAAGCGAGCATTTGAAAGTACTTACGCGCGCCGGCCTCGTCCGTGCGAAGCGCATCAAGCAGTGGACGTTCTACAAGCGCGACGAGAAACGGATCGCCGAGGTGAAGCGGGCGCTAAAATCAGCGTGGTAATGCCCTTCCATCCCGTCACAGAACGCTGGTTCTCCGAAACACTAGGCTCCCCCACCACCGTGCAGCAGCGCGGCTGGGAGGCGATCCGCGCGCGCCGCCATACGCTCATCGCCGCCCCGACCGGCTCCGGCAAAACGCTCGCCGCGTTCCTCACCGCGCTCGACGACCTCTTCGTCGAAGGCCTGCAGGCGCCGCTGCCGGACGAAGTGCGCGTCGTCTACGTCTCGCCGCTGAAGGCACTCAGCGCCGACATCCACAAGAACCTCGCCGAGCCGCGGCGCGGCATGCGCCGCATCGCCGAAGAGCTGGGCCTCGCGGCGCCGCGCATCACCGCCGCGGTCCGCACCGGCGACACCACGCAGTCGGAGCGCGCGGCGATGCTGCGCAAGCCGCCGCACATCCTCGTCACCACCCCCGAATCGCTCTACCTCCTGCTGACCGCGGAGCGCAGCCGCGAGATGCTCCGCACCGCGCGCACCGTGATCGTCGACGAGATCCACGCCGTGATCGGCACGCGCCGCGGCGCGCATCTCGCCGTCACGCTCGAACGCCTGCAGCAGGTCGCCGAGCAGCCGCTCCTCCGCCTCGGCCTCTCCGCAACGCAGAAACCGATCGAAGAGGTCGCGCGCTATCTCGCGCCGCAAGCGGACGTCACCATCATCGACGAAGGCCACCGCCGCGCCATGGACCTCGCCATCGAGATCCCGCGCTCGTCGCTCGAAACCGTGATGTCGCACGAGGTCTGGACCGAGTACTACGACCGCCTCACGCAACTGATCCACGAACATCGCACCACGCTCGTCTTCGTCAACACGCGCCGCATGGCCGAGCGCGTCGCGCGCCACCTCAGCGAGCGCCTCGGCGAAGACGCGGTCACGGCGCATCACGGCAGCCTGTCGAAGGACAAACGCCTCGACGCCGAATCGCGCCTCAAGAACGGGCAACTGAAAGCGCTCGTCGCGACGGCGTCGCTGGAGCTCGGCATCGACATCGGTCACGTCGATCTCGTCTGCCAGATCGGCTCGCCGCATCGCATCGCGACGTTGCTGCAGCGCGTCGGCCGCTCGGGCCACACGGTCAGCGGACTGCCGAAGGGCCGCGTCTTCCCGATCACGCGCGACGACCTGATCGAATGCGCCGCGCTGCTGCGATCGGTGAAGCACGGCGAGCTCGATCGGATCATTTCGCAGGAAGCGCCGCTCGACGTCCTCGCGCAGCAGATCGTCGCCGAGTCGTCGTGCGCCGACTACGGGGAGGACGAGCTGTTCGCGCTCGTCCGCCGCGCCTGGCCGTATCGCGCGCTCGACCGCGACGACTTCGATGACGTGCTGCGGATGGTGTCCGAGGGATTTGCGACGAAGCGCGGACGGCGCGGCGCGCTGGTGCATCGCGACGAGGTGAACAGCCGCGTGCGCGGACGGCGCGGCGCGCGGATGCTGGCCATCACCAGCGGCGGCGCGATCCCCGAAGTCGCCGACTATCGCGTCGTGCTGGAGCCGGACGACACGTTCGTCGGCACGCTCAACGAGGACTTCGCGATCGAGAGCACGGCCGGCGACATCTTCCAGCTCGGCAACGCGTCGTGGCAGATCGTGCAGGTCGGCAGCGGCATCGTCCGCGTGGCCGACGCGCATGGCGCTCCGCCGACGATCCCCTTCTGGCTCGGCGAGGCGCCGGCGCGCAGCGACGAGCTCTCGCGCGCGGTGAGCGATTTCCGCGACGCGGCGACGTCGGCGGACTGGGTGACGTCCGAGACCGGCCTCGAATCCGCCGCCGCCGAAGAGATCGTCAATTACTTGACCAACGCCCGCAACGCCCTCGGCGCGATGCCGACGCAGGAGACGCTCGTCCTGGAGCGCTTCTTCGACGAGTCGGGCGGCATGCAGCTCGTGCTGCACGCGCCGTTCGGCAGCCGCATCAACAAGGCGTGGGGACTCGCGCTGCGCAAGCGCTTCTGCCGGCAGTTCAATTTCGAGCTGCAGGCGGCGGCAACCGAGGACGCGATCCTGCTGTCGCTCGGGCCGCAGCACTCGTTCCCGCTGGCCGACGTCTTTCGGTATCTCCATCCCGCCACCGCTCGGGATGTCCTGATCCAGGCGATGCTCGCCGCACCGCTGTTCCAGACGCGCTGGCGCTGGAACACGACGATCTCGCTGGCCATCCCGCGCAACCGCGGCGGGCGCAAGGTGCCGCCGCCACTGCAGCGCGCGATGTCGGACGACCTGATGGCCGCGGTCTTTCCCGATGCGGCCGCGTGTCCCGAAAATCTGCCCGGCGATCGCGAGCTTCCCGACCATCCGCTGGTCAACCAGACGGTACGCGACTGCCTGGAAGAGGCGATGGATTTCGAAGGCCTCGCGCGCGTGCTGACGCGCATTCACGCCGGCGAGATCACCTGCATCGCGCGCGACACGACCGAGCCGTCGCCGCTCTCGCACGAGATCCTCAACGCGAAGCCGTACGCGTTCCTCGACGACGCGCCGCTGGAGGAGCGCCGCACGCAGGCCGTCATGACCCGCCGCACCACCTCCGGCGACCTCGGCGCGCTCGACGCCGCCGCGATCGAGCGGGTGCGCGAGGAAGTGCGCCCCGATCCGCGCGATGCGGACGAGCTGCACGACGCATTGCTGACGTTCGGCTTTTTATTGGCCGATGAATTCGAAGGATTTTTCGACGAGCTGGCCGAGTCGCGCCGCGCCACGCGCGTCGGCGAGCTGCACATCGCCGCGGAGCGCCTCCCCGAGCTGCGCGCGCTGCACACCGTCGACACCGATCTCGTCGCGCCGAAGTCGCGCGAGAAGCTCTGGCCGCGCGAAGAAGCGCTGGTCGAGCTGATTCGCGGGCGGCTGCAACTCGTCGGCCCGACGACCGCCGCCGCGCTCGCCGATTCGCTCTCCGTCGACGAGTCGGACGTAAACAACGCGCTGCTGAAGCTCGAATCGGAAGGGGTCGTTCTGCGCGGCTCGTTCGAGTCGCGCGGACAGGAGTGGTGCGACCGCCGCCTCCTCGCGCGCATCCATCGCTACACGCTCAACCGCCTGCGCGCGGAGATCGAGCCGGTCACCGCGCAGGATTTCATGCGCTTCCTCTTTGCGTGGCAACACGCCACGCCGTCGTCGCGTCTGACCGGCCTCGATGGCTTGCGCGCCGTCATCGCCCAGCTGGACGGCTTCGAGATCGCGGCGAACGCGTGGGAAAAGCAGATCCTCCCGCTTCGCATCGACCGCTACGAGCCCGCGCTGCTCGATCAGCTCTGCTTCAGCGGCGAGGTCGGGTGGGCGAAGGTGAACAGCGGCGTCGTGATCTCCGCGCATCCGCATGGCGCTGCGCCGTTCGAGCTTTCCGATCGCGCGCAGAAGATCGTCAACATCTTGACCACACGCGGCGCCTCGTTCAGCCGCGACCTGAATGATGACGAGGCGCTCGACGAATTGATCGATGCGGGCCTCGTCACCTGCGACGGCTTCATCACCCGCCGCGCCGGCCGCTGGTCGCTGCTCGCACCGGCCGAGCCGGACGTCGAGGCGCAGGCGTGGACGCTCCTCCGTCGCTACGGCATCGTTTTCCGCCGCCTCCTCACGCGCGAGACTGATGCCGCGCCATGGCGCGAGCTGGCCCGCATCTACCGCCGCCTCGAGGCCCGCGGCGAGATCCGCGGCGGCCGCTTCGTCACCGGCGTCTCCGGCGAACAGTTCGCGCTGCCCGACGCGGTGGAGAAGATGCGCGAGATCCGCCGCACGCCGCACGAAGGCCGCGTGATCGTGATCAGCGCCGCCGACCCGCTCAACCTCGTCGGCGTCCTCACCACCGGCGACCGCGTCCGCGCGATTCCGCAAACGAAGATCGCGTACCGCGACGGCGTGGCGGTGTCGTACATGGAAGGCGACTTCCTCCGCGTGATCGCCGACAGCGACGCCGAGATCGCCTCCGCGCTCGCCGGCAGACGCGTGCCCGTCACGAGCGGCTTCGTCGGCCGGACGGCGTAGAAGAGAACCGACCGGAGCGCCTCCGGCGGGCGGGCACGGCCCGCAACGCTTGTTGGCCTAGCCTGAACTCACGCCTCTCGCACGCATCACGAGTTACGCGAAGACAAACGCTGCGGGCCGTGCCCGCCCGCCGGAGGCGCTTTCGTCGTCTCTATCCCCGCGTGCGGATCACCAACGCCCCGCCCGCGCTGGCCATCGCGATCGCCGCGGCGGCGAGCATGTTGATGCGGAACGCGTGGACGAACGCGTCGTCGATCACGCGCTTGTTCATCCCCGGCGGCGGGGTCGCGGCGGCGAGCTTCGACACCTCGGTCGGACTCAATCGTCCATCGAGCTGGCGGGCGAAGATCATCACGGCGAGTGATCCGAAGAACGCGATCGCCAGCAAGCCGGCGGCGCGGGCGATCGTGTTGTTGATCCCGGACGCGGCGCCGGCGTAGCGCTCGTCGTCGATCGACGTCATCACCGCGGTGGTCAGCGGCGCGACCGTGATGGCCATGCCGAGGCCGAGGGTGAGGATGCCGGGGAAGAACGTCGTCCAGTACGAGCCACCGATCGACGGCCACGCCATCAGCGCGAAGCCGCTGCCTGCGACGATCGGGCCGATGATCAGCGGCCAGCGCGGTCCGATGCGGTCGGCCAGCGCGCCGCTCCAGCGCGACAGCAGCGACATCGTCACGACGAACGGCAGGAACGCGGCGCCCGCTTTCGCCGGCGAGTAGTGCTGCACCTGGATGAGGTTGAACGGCAGGAGGAACGTCGCCGCGGAGAGCGCACCGTAGAGCAGCAGCGTGAGGATGTTCGCGCCGGTGAACGTGCGCGAGCGGAAGAGCGTCAGCGGCACGATCGGCTCCTTCGCGCGGCGCTCGATGAGCACGAACGCGCTGAATGCCACGAGCGCAATCGCGCCGCCGATCCATGCCTTCTCGATGAGGCCGAACGTCGCGGCGCCGAGGGCAAGCGTGATCGACGCGGTGCCGGCCCAGTCGATGCCGCCCGTCACGGTCGGCTCGAGCTTCGGCACCTTCCACCAGACCACCAGCAGCGTGATCGCGGCGATCGGCAGGTTGATGTAGAAGACCGCGCGCCACGACACCGCCTGGACCAGCCAGCCGCCGAGGAGCGGACCGGCGATGATGGCGAGCGAGGTCATCGCCGACCACGTCCCGATCGCGCGTCCGCGCCGCTCCGGCGGAAACGCCGCGGTGATGATCGCCAGGCTTCCCGGCACCAGCAGCGCCGCGCCGATCCCCTGCACCGCGCGCGCCGCGATCAGCATGGTCGCGTTGTTCGAAAAGCCGCACCACGCCGACGCCGCGCCGAACAGCGCCACGCCGGCGGCGAACACTTTCACGCGTCCGATGCGATCGCCGAGCGCGCCGCCGGCGAGCATCAGCGACGAGAGGACGAGCAGGTACGCGTCGACGATCCACTGCGCCTGCCGCACGTCCGCCCCGAGAGACTTCTGGAGAACCGGAAGGGCGACGTTGATCACGGTCCCGTCGATGAACGCCATCGCCGAACCGAGGATCGTCGCCGCCAGAATCCAGCGCTCTTTCAAATGTTCATGACCGCCAGCAAGGTCAGATCATCGCTCAACTTGCCGCCCGCGTGCTGCTGTACCGCGTCGAACACGGCCGTCGCCAGCGCCTGCGCCGAGTCGCGTGAGGCGCAGCAGAGCGCGCGCTCGATGCCGTGGCGGCCGAATTCGTCGTCGCTGTTCGCGGGCGCCGCTTCCGTGACTCCGTCGGTGTAGAGCAGCAGATGTTCGCCCGGCGCGAGCGTCAGCGTCGCGGTCCGCCACGTCGCCGACTTCAGCACGCCGACGACCGGACCGGTCGACGGGATCGGGTCGAGGCGGCCGTCGTTGCGGACGATCAGCGGCGGGCAGTGGCCGGCGTTGACGATGTGCAGCGTGCCGTCGTCCGCGAGCCAGCCGGCGGCCATCGTGGCGAAGCGGTTGCGCGGGAGGAGCGGGCGGAGGAACGCGTCGATGCGTTGGACCGTGACCGCCGGATCGCAGCCGGTGCGCGCGCACGACGCGATGCGATGCTCCAGCTCTTCCTGGATCATCGCCATCACCAACGCGGCCGGCAGCCCTTTGCCGGCGACGTCGCCGACGGCGAACCAGAGCCGCTCGCGCGTGCGATGCGTGAACCAGAAGTCGCCGGTGAAGGTGCGCGCGGGGATGGAGATCGCGTGAACGGTTGCCGGTTGCCGGTAACCGGTCACCGGCAACTGGTAACTCGCCACCGCGCTCATGCCGCCACCGGCTGACAATGCCGACACGGGCGATACCCGTGCTCCATCGCGTCGTCCGCGTCGCGGAAATCGACGCGGTTGTCTTCGCGGATCCGCTTCGCGTCCTTGCAGGTCGGGAAGCAGAAGATGTGCGTGGTGCGCGAGCCGATGTAGCGGACGTGCTGTTTGGCCAGCCGCTCCAGCTCCGCGACGTCGACCCCTTCGCGCTCCAGCAACGCGCGCTTCATCGCGCTGCCGAAGGCGTACTGGCCGATGCCGCCGGCCGACGGCACGACGCGATGGCATGGCACGACGAACGGCACGACGTTCTTCGCGATGACGTTCGCCACGGCGCGGACTGCGCGCGGGCGGCCGACCTGCCGCGCGACCCAGGCGTATGTCCGCACCTGCCCGCGCGGGATGCGTGTGAGCATCTGCAGCACGTCGTGCTCGAGATCGTTGGTCGATTCGAGGTCGATCTTCGGCGCGTCGACACCCTCGCCCTGCAGCGCCGCCGTCACCTGCTTCCGCAGCGCGTTCGGGATCGTCCCCTCGGTCAGTCCGCGTCCGTAGCGTTTCGCGTAGTGCGAGCGCAGGTCGTCGAGCGAGTCGCTGGTGATCATCCGGATCGCGTCATCGGTGAACGCCACCCAGACGTCATCGACGCGGGCGAATGAATCGCAGCAGGCGTCGACGCAGGAGGTCGCCGGGACGATGGTCAACGTCTTGACGACCTCGGCCAGCCGGCCGACGTCGGACGTCGAGGCGCTGCAGCTGCGGCACGTCTTGAGGTGATTCTCGACTGCCGTCTCTTCGATCGCCGGCAGCTCGTGCGTGCGCAGCGCATCGATGCGGGTCAATACGGTTCTACATTGCATACGCCACCCCCTTCTGTTCCAGCGCATCTCTCAACAGCCTGAGCGACCGGAACACCTTCCCGCGGAGCGAAGCCTCGGAGGTCCCGATGGTCTTCGCAATTTCCGCGTACGACATCTCTTCCATGAACCGCAGCACGATCAGCTCGCGCGCGTCGTCCGGCAGCAGCGACATCGCGCGGCGCAGCAGCTCGAGCTCCTCTTTCCGCTCCAGCGACGAGCCTTCGGAATGCACGAACGGCCCGAGCCGCCCGTCGTCGAAGGACTCCAGCGGTTGCTCCAGCGCGCTTTTCTTCGAGCGGCGCTTGTTGAGGCAGAGGTTGCGCACCGTGCGGAAGAGCCACGGCCGCAGCGCCAGCGCCGCGACGCGCGCCTCGTCGTACTGCCGCGTCAGCGCGCGGTGGGCGCGCATCATCGCGTCCTGCACCACTTCCTGCGCGTCGAAGGCGTTGTCGAGGATGCCGTGCGCGTAGTTGAACAGCGGCCGCTCGAAGCGCTGGATGAGCCGTTCGAACGCCCCTGCCTCGCAGCGATGGACCGACAGCGCGAGATTCTCGGCCGTCTCTTCCGACGCGACGCTGGCGACCTCGCCGCCGGTCCACGAGTTCTTCATGCTGCTAACAACACGGGCTCCGGCGGTTTCGTTCGGAGTGTTCACAAGTTTGTGCGGGGGCGGCGGCTGTTACACTGAATAAACCATGCAAGTCATCCTGCAGGGGAGCCTGCGGCACTTCCCGCCCGCGGAGCTGCTGCGTTTCCTCGGAGCGGAGAAACATGACGGCACGCTCGACCTCCAGTCGACGGACGGCAATCGCGCGCGGCTCTTTCTTCGCGACGGCATGCTGCTCTGGGCGGAATCGCCGAACGCTCCCGACGTCGTCTCCGTGATCGCTTCCGCCCTCGGGTGGGACGGTGCGTTCGCCATGGTCGATGCGGTCAACGTCCCCGAGGGGGTGAACGCGCAGCCGAACGAAATCGGCGCGATCCTCGCGGCGGCCGAGGAGCAGCTGGCGAAAGCGAACAGCTTCGATGACGCGACGATCTTCCGCGTCAACGCCGACAAAGCGCAGGTCACGATGTCGGGCGACGAGTTCAAGACCGTGCTGCGCATCGCGACGGGCAAAGCGTTCAAGGATCTCCTGCCCGACAGCGGCAAGTCGCGCCAGGAGCTGACCGCGCTGCTGCGATCGATGGAGGAGCGCGAGCTGCTGATCCGCGAGGATCCGAAGCCGCCCGCACCACCGCCCGAGCCGCTCGGCGATCAGACCGTCCTCGTCTCGAAGCGCCGCATGGCCTCGCTCACCGGCGACAACGGCGACGTGCATGTGCTGATGGAAGAGCTCTACACGATCGGACGCGATCCGGCGACGAACACGATCCCGCTCACGGACTCCAGCATCTCCACGCATCACGCGCGCATCACGCGCAGCGGCGATTCGTTCGTCGTCGAAGACCTCGGCAGCCGCAACGGCACGTTCGTCAACGGCGAGAAGATCGGCGCGCCCTCGGCGCTCAACGACAACGACGTCATCCGCTTCGGCCGCGTCATCCTCATCTTCAATCTCGCCCGCGAGGTCAGGCCGGGAGAAACGACCGAACGGGCGATGAAGAAATGAGCGACGTCCTCGACCTCCTCATCGTCGGTGCCGGGCCCGCGGGTCTCGCCACCGCGTCGCACGCGCAGGCGAACGGGCTGGCGTACGTGCTCCTCGAGCGCAGCGCGCACCTGGCCGACACGATCTTCAACTACCAGGCGCGCAAGTTCGTCATGGCGGAGCCGGTCATGATCCCGGCGCGCGGCGAAGTGCCGTTCGAGGCCGGCTCGCGGGAGTCGATCCTCGATGCGTGGCAGCGTCACGTCAACGAGCAGAAGCTCAACGTCGTCTTCGGCGCCGAGGTGAAGTCGCTGAAGAAAGAGGGCGGCGTCTTCGATGTGAATGGGCAGTACCGTGCGAAGAACGTCGTGCTGGCGTTGGGAACGCAGGGCAATCCGCGCAAGCTCGGCGTGCCGGGCGACGACCTGCCGCACGTGCTCTACCGCCTCAACGATCCGGCCGAGCATCAGGACCAGGACATCCTCGTTGTCGGCGCCGGCGACTCCGCGCTGGAGATCGCCATCGCGTTGTCGGAGGAGAACCGCGTCTCGCTGATCGTCCGCGGCGCGGAGATCACGCGCGCGAACGAGATCCTGACGAAAGAGATCCTCGCGCGGCAGGCCCGCGGGCAGATGACCGTCCACTACAACTCCAGCGTGAAGCAGGTCTACGGCAACTACGCGGACCTCAGCATCCGCGGCGAGCTGACGCGCGTGCCGGCGGAGCTGATCTTCCTCAAGCTCGGCGCCGATCCGCCGCGCAAGTTCTTCGAATCGATCGGCATCAAGTTCAGCGGCGCGCGTCCGCTGCTCTCCGACGTGCACGAGTCCGCCGTCGAAGGGCTCTTCCTGATCGGCGCGGCGAGCGGCCGCGACCTGATCAAGCTCGGCATGAACCAGGGCTACGAAGTCGTCGAGCACCTGATGGGACGCGAGGTCGAGCCGGCGGATGAGTCGGTGCTGAAAGAGCGGCTCCCGTTCTGGCAGGGCACGGTGCGCGAGCGCATCGCCGCGATCCGCGCGCGCGTCCCGCTGCTGGCCGCCGCGGACGAGACGCAGCTGCGCGACACGTTCCTCGCCGCGCGCGTCCGCGAGTATCGCGACGGCGAAGTGATCATCCGGCAGAACGATTACACGAATGACTTCCTGATCATCGCCACCGGCCGCGTCGAGTTGTGGAAGCGCCCCGAGGCGTCGGCGAACGAGGTGAAAGTCGCGGAGCTGACCGCGGGCAATTTCTTCGGCGAGATGTCGCTGATCTCCGGCCGCCGGCGCACCGCGACGGCGCGCGCGATCGGACCGACGCGGCTGATCGAGATCCCGCGCAAGGCGATCCTCAAGCTGCTCGCCTCCGCGCCGCGCGCGAAGCAGCTGGTCGATCAGGCGTTCCTGCTGCGCGCGTTCGGCGGCTACCTCTTCCCGAACATCCCCGAGGCGCAGCTCGGCGAGCTCGTCGACCGCTCGTCCGTGCAAACCCTCGGCAAAGACGTCGTGGTCTTCGCGGAAGGCGATCCGGGCGATGCGTTTTACCTGATCCGCAACGGCATGGTGAAGATCGCGAAGAAGTCGGGCGACAAGGAAGTGGTGCTGTCGTACCTCGTCGCCGGCAACTTCTTTGGCGAGGCGGCGCTCTTCTCCGAATCGTCGCGCACGGCGACGGTGACGACGATCTTTCCGTCCGATCTGATCAAGCTGTCGAAGCACGATTTCGATCGCTTCCTCAACGCGCATCCCGAATTGCGCGAGGCGCCGCGGCGCAAGCTGGAGGAGCGGCGCATCGCAGGATTCATGTCCGAGGCGACGCCGGGATCGGGGAACATCCTCTCCGATCTCATTCGCGAGGAAGTGGTGATGGGGACGCAGACGCTGCTCATCGACGAGCACCGCTGCATCCGCTGCAACAACTGCATCAGCGCGTGCGAGGGCGTGCACGACGACGGTCACGCGCGGCTGTCGCTGACCGGCATCAAGCTGTACAACCTCCTCGCGCCGAATTCGTGCTGGCAGTGCGAGAACCCGCTCTGCATGCTCGACTGCCCGCCCGACGCGATCGCCCGCGACCCGCGCGGCGAGGTCTACATCAAGAGCAACTGCATCGGCTGCGGCAACTGCGAGCGCAACTGCCCCTACGGCAACATCTTCATGGTGCACAAGGAGCCCGAGCACTCGATCTTCGGCTGGGTCAAGTCGCTCTTCACAAAATCGAAGGATGAGGTCGAGCGCACGGTGGCGGTGAAGTGCGATTTGTGCCGCGGGATCAAAGGCGGGCCGGCGTGCGTGCGGTCGTGCCCGACGGGCGCGGCGATTCGGCTGACGCCGGAGGAGTATCGGGAAACGTTGGAGGAACTGGTGATCTCGCGCGGAGAGCGGTAAATGCCCATCGCACGCTCAGGCATCCTCTGGCGACGGATTTTCGCAATCCTCCTGATCGCCGTCTCCGCCACCTATTTCTACAACTCATCCAAGGAGTACCCGCACGGCGGCTCCACGCTCGGCCTGACGTACGGCACGATCGGCTACGCGCTGATCCTGCTGCTCGCGTTCTTCGGCATCCGCAAGCGCTGGTATCGCTCGCGTTTCGGGACGCTCGAGCAGTGGCTGCAGTCGCACATCTACCTCGGCATCCTCGCGCTGGTCATCCTGCTGTTCCACACCGGCGGGCGGTTCAACGACAAGATCGCAGTCGCGACGCTGATCCTCGTCGGGATCGTCGTCTTCAGCGGGATTTTCGGCGCGGTGCTCTACGTGACGATTCCGCGGCTGCTGACCGAGGTCGAGAGCGAGCTGACGGTCGATGAGATCTCGGAGCAATTGAACCAGCTCGCGAAGCAGATGGCGCGCATCGCGTCGGGACGCAGCGAGCCGTTCCAGCGGATCTACCAGCAGCTGATCGGCGAATCGATGCCGGGCTGGCTCGGCGGCTGGGGGCTGCTCGTCTCGCGGCTCGCGCGCAAGCGGGCGAACAGCAAGTCGGCCGACCTGCCGCAACTCCTCGCGCTCGTGCCGAAAGAGGAAGAAGCGGAGCTGCGGCAGATGCTCGTCGTCTCGCGGCAACGCAAGGAGCTGCTGCTCCGCATGCTCTTCCAGCAGCGCTACAAGAACGTGCTCGAGGCGTGGCTGTACGTGCACGTGCCGTTCACGATCGCGCTGCTGCTCTTCGCGATCATCCACATCGCCGCCGTGTTTTACTTCCGGAGGGTCGTATGAGGCTTAGGACAGCGGAGGGCGGACAGCGGACAGCGGGAGAAAGACGAGGCCCGCTGTCCGCTGTCTGCTGTCTGCTGTCCGGGGGGTCCGTCTGAGCTTCCTGCTGCAGCGCATTTCCGGCGGCGGACTGACGCTGGCCGAAGTGCAGGGCGATGTGCTGAGCATTGGCCGCGGGACGCGCGCGGTGCTGCGATCCGAAAATCCCGCCGTCTCGCTCGATCACGCCACGATCGCGCGCGATGAGGGCGGCTACACGATCACGGACCTCGGCAGCATCACCGGCACCTACGTCAACGGACGTCCGGTCGAGACGATGCGCCTCGGCAAAGGCGACGTGATCGAGATCGGCGACCTGCGGCTCGACGTGCAGTCCGCCGATCCGGCCAAGCCGCTGATCCTCCGCATCGCGAAGAGCGCGGTGCTGAGCAGCGACTTCGAGGAAGAGTCCGAGCCGGCCGCCGTCGCGCGACCGGGCGCCGGGACGTTGCGCGCGCCGAAGATCGACTACGCGGCGGAGTACCGGCTGCAGCGTCCGTATCTGACGAAGGTCGTGGTCACGGCGGCGCTGGCGATCTTCTGCATCGGCGTCATCGGCGAGATCACGAAACCGCAGAAGCAGAGCGTCTTCGCGCCGGGCGGCGTGTCGTCGGCGCATGCGCGCGTGCGCGACACGCGCGGCGAGCCGCTGGCCAACGATTGCCAGACCTGCCACGAGCCGTTCCTCGGCGCGACGAGCTCCCGCTGCGAGGGCTGCCACGGGCCGATGTTGCACGCGCAGAATCAGGACGCGCCGCCGCAGTGCACGCAGTGCCACGCGGAGCATCGCGGCCAGGGACGCCTCGCCTCGATCTCCGACAACCTCTGCGTCGACTGCCACGGCAACATCAGCGCGCACATGCGGCGGACGAACGCGAGCGTCTCGAACGTCGTCACGTTCGGCGTCGATCATCCCGAGTTCACGTACGACCTCGACAACGACACGCTGCGCCTCAATCACAAATTGCATCTGCAGAAGGGCGGCATCTTCAACGCGCAGGGGATGCGCGAGGAGCTGACCTGCACGTTCTGCCACGGCATGCTCAACATGCGCGGGAAGATCGATCCGGCGCCGGTGAAGTTCGTCGAGGACTGCCAGCATTGCCACAAGCTGACGTTCGATCCGCGCTTCCCCGACGCCGAGGTGCCGCACGGCGGCGATCCCGGCAACGCGTACGGCTTCATCCTCGCGACGTATGCCGGCAATCGCGACATCATCGGCAAGTCACCCGAGGAGCTGCGACGGATCCTGACGCAGCAGCGGCAGACCACGAGCAACGAGCGCGCGCTGCTCGATGCCGAGCAGGTGATCAAGGTCAAGTGCGGGCTGTGTCACGAGATCAAGCGCGGCGAGGGCGGGCGTCCGGTCGCGACGCCGCCGAACATCCCGGCGCGCTGGCTGAACGCGAAGTTTTCGCACGGGCCGCATCGCAGCATGTCGTGCGACGAATGCCACGCCGAGGCGCCGAAGAGCGTGAAGACGAGCGACGTGCTGATGCCGAAGCGGAGCGCGTGCGTCGGCTGCCACGCGGAGAAGTCGAGCATGCTTCTCGCAAGCACGCGCAGCCGGACGAACAATTGCGTGCTCTGTCACGAGTATCATGTCCATTCCAACACCACGTTACCCAGGTTCTCTCCTCGAGGCGGTGTTGCTCGTGCGGATGTGGGAGGCGGTTCCGGGATGCTGCAATCGATTCTGTTGGCGGCCGCGGTCGTGCTGCTGCTGGTCGTCTTCGTGCCTGTCGGTATCGCGCTGTACCAGCGGATGAAGCCATCGCGCTCGACGGAGCGCAACGCGGAACGCCGCACTGAGCCGGTGCCGCCGCTGCCTGCCGGCCCGACCACGAAGGTGCCGGCGATCCAATCGGAGGCCGCGCCGGCGAAACCGGCGAAACCGGCGAGGCCGAAGACGCTGCCGCAGGTCGAGCCGAAGGTCTCCTCCACGCGCCTGATCACGCCGGACGAAGTGCCGGGACATCAGGCCACGGAGGCGGTGGTGTGGTTCGGCATGCTGCGCTGCACGGCGGGACCGCTGGAAGGGCAGACGTTCATCATCGAAGAGGATGGTCTGTACATCGGCCGCGATCCGTCGCTGGCGAAGATCGTCGTCGACGACTCGCGCGTGTCGAAGCGGCACCTGCGCATCGTCCCGCGCGACGGGAAGGTGTGGGCCATCGACCAGAACTCGACCAACGGCACGTTCCTGGTGAACAGCGCCGGGCGGGAGCGGATCACGGAACATCAGCTCAAGCGCGGAGAATCGATTGTTCTTGCCGATGATGCAGCGACGTTCATGTATCAGATCTAGCGCGCTCGCGGCGCTCCTCCTCGCGACCTCGCTCTTCGCCGGCGATCGCCGCCGCGCGACGGCTCCGCTGCCCGATGCCGTCTGCCCGCTCGTCTCGTCGAGCTGCACCGAGGGGGGCGCCGCGTTCGCGCCGCTCGCGCCGGCCGAGGTCACGGCCATCGTGAATGCGGCGGCGAGCGCGCTCGATGTGAGCACCGCGACCATCGCCGTCGTCGACCGCGCCGGACGTCCGCTCGCGCTCTTCCGCCAGCCGTCGGCGGTCGCGGCGAACGACGACCAGGCCATCGGCGTCGCGCGAACGGCAGCGTTCTTCAGCCACAACATGGCGCCGCTGTCGTCGCGCACGGTGCGCTTCATCAGCGGCATTCACTTTCCGCCGGGCATCGAAGACGCGCCGAACGCCGCGCTGTACGGCATCGAGAACACGAACCGCGGCTGCAGCTTCAACGTGACGTTCAACGCCGGCAAGTGCATCGATCCGGCGACGTCGGTCAGCGGCGGTCCCGGACCGGGCATCGTCACCGGCAAGATCCAGCCCGCTGATGCAGATCCATCCAGCGTGAATGCCGGAGGGATTCCGATCTATCGCAACGGCGCGCTCGTCGGCGGCATCGGCGTCGTCGGCATTCCGGGCGATCCGCAGCTGGCGGAGTTCGCCGCCGTCTCCGGCTCGCTCGCCGGGTTTCTCCCCGTGCCGGTGTCCCCGCTGCCGTTCCCCGGCAACGTCTTCATCGACGGGCTGCGGCTGCCGTTCGTCGGACCCGACATCGAAGTCGGCGAGCGCCTGAAAGGCACCCATCCCGGCACGACCGCGGGCACGTTCGTCATCGCGCCGAACGCCGGCAGCTGCGCGCCGAACGGCTATCTCGTCGGACCGAACGGCGGAACGATCTCCGCGAGCGACGTCGATGCGATCGTGCAGCGCGCCATCGCGCAGGCCAAGCGGACGCGCGCCGCGATCCGGCTGCCGCTCAATTCGTACGCACGGATGGTGATCGCGGTCGCGGACCTCGACGGGACGATCCTCGCGCTCTACCGCATGCCCGACGCCACGGTCTTTTCGATCGACGTGTCGGTGGCGAAGGCGCGCAACGTCATCTACTTCAGCACGAACGCCACCGACCTGCCGGGCATCCCCGCCGGCACCGCGGTGACGAACCGGACGATCGGTTTCGGCGCGCAGCCGCTCTTCCCGCCGGGCATCAGCTCGCACCAGTTCGACGTTCGCACCGGCCCGTTCTACGCGCTGTTTCTGAAGGACCTGGCGAACCCCTGCACGCAGGGCTCGCAGCCGCCGAACGCGAATCAGAATGGCATCGTCTTCTTCCCCGGCGCCACCCCGCTCTACGCGAACGGCCAGCTGGTCGGTGGACTCGGCGTCAGCGGCGACGGCGTCGAACAGGACGATTACGTGACGACCGCCGGGGCGGGACCGTTCCTGCCGGCGGAGTCGATGTGGTCGGACCGGATCAAGATCGACGGCGTGCGGATGCCGATGTTCAAGTACCCGCGGCATCCGGAAGGCGTGACGGAGTGTAACGGTGGGCCATGCAGCTGACGTCCATGAATGCAGAATGCAGAATGCAGAATGCAGAATTCAGAACGGGCCTTCGGGTCCTCTTCTTCATTCTTAATTCTGCATTCTGCGTTCTGCATTCATCCGCCGCCGTCACCATCAATGACGCCCAACCCCTCTTCGTCGCCCAGGTGCCGTACGAGATCCACGGCACGACCGACGCGCCGGCCGGCACGCCCGTCGAAGTCACGATCGGCGCCATCCATGCGACGACCGTCGTCGCCCCCAACGGCGTGTGGCGCTTCATCCTGACCGAGCCGCACGTGACCGGCACCTACACGCTGAACATCAAAATCGCCGGCGCGCAGAGCAGCGAGCTGCTGCGCATCCAGCTGCCGGAGCGGCTGCAGCGGCAATCGCCGTTCGGCGAGCCTCCGCCGCGCTTCGGCACGTTGGAAACGCTGGCAGGCAGCGAGGCAGCCGAAACGATGACCGACCGCTGGCGCATCGTCCCGCCGCCGTACGAGCTCGATGAACATTCGCGCGGCCGGCTCGATCCGTACAACAAGAACATCTACAAAGGCGACTATCCGATCCGCGGCAAGGACACCTTCCTCGTCCTCACCGGCATCAGCGACACGCTCGCCGAATCGCGCACGCTGCCGACGCCGTCGGGCGTCAGCACGGTCCATCCGGCTAGCCTGCAGTTCTTCGGCAACGACGACCAGAACGTCTTCGCGCAGAACTTCATCGTCACGGCCGACGCGTATCAGGGCGACACGACGTTCCAGCCGATCCGCCAGCGCATCCGCGCCACGCTGATCATGAACTTCACGAAAGTCGCGGTCGAAGAGAACGGCATCGTGAAGCCGGACGTCCGCCGCGGAACGCGCCGCACCAGCGAGCACGTCTCGCTGCAGGAGCTCTTCTACGAGCGGAAGCTGCGCGACCTGACGCCGACCTACGACTTCGCCTCGATCCGCGTCGGCGAGCAGCCGTTCTCCAGCGACTTCCGCGGCTTCGTCTTCAGCGACACGAACGTCGGCGCGCGCCTCTTCGGCAACTACGCCTCGAACCGCTGGCAGTACAACCTCGCGATCTTCGACCGTCTGGAAAAAGACACGAACAGCGGCCTGAACACGCTCGCCGATTTCCGCGGCCAGCAGGTCGCGATCGCGAACGTCTACAAGCAGGACTTCCTCGTCCCCGGCTACACGCAGCAGGTCTCGCTGCATTTCGTGCACGACGACGGCGGCCTGCACTACGACCGCAACGGGATCCTCGTCCGCCCCGCGCCCATCGGCGACTTCCGCCGGCACACGGTCCGCGCCACCTACCTCGGCGAAGCAGGACTGGGACACGCCGGCCGGATCAACATCGATCAGGCGGTCTACTTCGTCTTCGGCCGCGACGATCACAACCCGATCGCCGCGCGCTCGACGAACGTCCGCGCCGGCATGGTTGCGGCCGAGGTGTCGATGGACCACGACTGGATCCGGCCGCGCCTCGGCGTCTTCTACGCGACCGGCGACAAGCGCCCGCGCGACGGCAGCGCCCGCGGCTTCGACTCCATCTTCGACGCGCCGAACTTCGCCGGCGGCGGCTTCAGCTTCCTCAACCGGATGGGCATCCGCCTCGCCGGCACGGGTGTCGTGCTGATCGACCGCGGCTCCCTCCTTCCGTCACTCCGGAGCAGCAAAGAGGAGGGACAGCCGAATTACGTCAACCCGGGACTCCGGCTGATCACCGCCGGCGTCGATCTCGACCTCACGCCGCGCCTGAAGACGATCGTCACGATCAACCACGCGCAGTTCGACGCGGTCGAGCCGCTGGAGGAGATCCTGTTCCAGGGCAACATCCACCGCTCGCTCGGGACTGACATTTCGCTCGGCGCGCGCTACCGCCCGTTCCTCAGCAACAACTGGATCATCAACGGCGGCGTCGCGGGCTTCGTCCCGGGCCGCGGCTTCCAGGACATCTACGAAGACACCGGGACGCTGTATCACTTGTTCACCAACGTGACTTTGCAGTTCTGAGTGCTGAGTACTGAGTGCTGAGTATGAGAACGATACGAACCGTGATGCTCGCCGCCGTGCTTTCCTCAGCACTCAGCACCCAGCACTCAGCACTCGCGAGCGAATGCGAGCGCTGCCACAAATCGATCGAACCGATGCACGCCTCCCCCGCCGTGCACCTCACCTGCGTCGATTGCCACGGCGGCAATTCATCGGCCACCGAAAAACAACAGGCCCACGTCCAGCCGCTCCATCCCGAAATCTGGAAGTCCTCCGCCAATCCGGAGCGCAGCTACACCGCGCTGCTCCGCGAATCGCCGGAGTTCGTCAAGTTCGTGAACCCGGGCGACCTCCGCGTCTCCGCCGAAACGTGCGGCCGCTGCCACGCATCGGAAACGAACGCCGTCCCGCGCAGCACGATGACGACGAGCGCCGTCTTCTGGGCCGCCGCCGGTTACGCCAACGGCATCCTCGGGCAGAAGCACGCCATCCTCGGCGAGAGCTACGACCGCAACGGCAACCCGCAGGCGATCAAGCCGGCGACGCCGCCGACGTTCGAGCAGATCGCGAAAGGGGCGCTGCCGATGCTCCTCCCGCTGCCGCGCTGGGAGATCGTGCAGCCGGGCGAGTACTTCCGCGCCTTCGAGCGCGGCGGCATCGCGAACAACACCATAGATCGGAAG